>Ga0307378_10005272_pt1 | contig 18061 bp, 23 predicted proteins | sample UN1MG_FD_202238 | JGI IMG/M metagenome (GOLD analysis project Ga0307378, IMG submission 202238) | Soil microbial communities from Risofladan, Vaasa, Finland - UN-1 | ecosystem: Environmental > Terrestrial > Soil > Coastal area > Acid sulfate soil | place: Finland: Risofladan, Vaasa | collected... | reverse complement strand
GTGGCTCTTATCAACCTATCGCTCCTTAAAGCCCTGTTAACGCTTATCATAGCTGATAACACAGAGCATATCCTATTTAAAAGCCCCTTAGTGACGATTGCCTTTAATTAGCAACAAGTCTATTATACACAACAAGAAAACCGCCAGTCCCACATGTTGGGTCAAAAACAAGATCATGTTGATTTACATTCATAACATTCACGGCAAAAGAGGTTATATGTCTTGGGGTGAGCACGATTCCTAACTCTTTAGCCCAATTCGCATATTTCAAAAAAACCTCATAAAATTTACCGAGAACATCAGCTCCTGAATTCATAGCTGAACGGATATTTAATATATTTAATTCTTGTAATGTTTTAACAAGAGCATTTTTAAACTTAGCATGATTATCTTCAGTCGGAGGTAAGGATAATTTTATATATTCATAAAATTCTGGCTTTCCTTGACTGCGCAAAACTCTTCGTGCTCTTGAATTTATGTCACTGATTAAAACAGATGGTTGAGCGTCTATATTGGGGGGGGTATCATCGAGCATTGATAATAAAAGAGCAGACATAACATTAGCTCTATTATGAGGATTCACAGCACCTAAATGTAAAATTTCATTTATTTTTTCAGCTTTTGAGAGAAATAATTTATCATCTAAAGGGACATCATCTATTTCTGGATTATTCGTTCTTAAAATTGTACCAAGTTCCTCAGGAGAAAGTAACCCAGAAATCTCAACATTATTAAACTTAATTGGTCTAAATTCATTCCCATCATGATATTTACTTTTTATGAGATAACTATCAGTTTCATTACCGGCCACTCCAGTTATAACTTTCGCTTTAATAATTGAACTTCTATTTAGTTTATTTGCATATTCTTCCGCTTCATCTAAGGCTTGTTGTAATAACCTATGCTCTCTTTTTGCTTCTATAACCCAATAGACACTTTCACTCACCTTAATGATATTCTCTGGCGTATCTCGTTGGAGCCAATTATGTATCTCCTCGTTACTATGGCATTCATTTTGGGTATAAACTTGCCCTGTAGGATGTCTTGTGGGGTTCCTTGTATCCCATCCAACGGCTTTTAAGTTTTCCTTAATGAAAATATAGGCATCAACTTCAGTACTTTGACCGCGCGTCATTTCCTTTCAATCCTCCTCTTTCAACCACCAATAGATCGCTTTCCCGTGGTGCGTGTACCGTACATATCCGCGCCTGTTGAGACTCATCAAGTATTTCTTCACCGTGTTGTACGAGTACCCTGTGTACTTCGTCACCTTGCTCGTTGATAACGCCGCTTGGTGTTGGTACAACACTCTAATGATTCGCTTTTCTACGTTATTAAAGGGCATCCTTTATCACCTGCATCGTTAGCTCTGGTTCTTCTTCCGTTCTCGGTTTCGGCTTTGTGACGGTGAACTTGACTTTATGCTGCCTGCTCAAGCCCACAGCATCGGATATTTCTGTCGGAAAACGAACTAAATACTGCCGCCCATCAAAAGTTATGGTCGCAGTATCTTCTATCACCGCCCGCTCTTCGCCCACCACCTCTTCCACTTCGCGTGGCAATCGCTGATAGGTTATCTTCTTCGGCGGCTCGCCTTCGCTTTCATCCGAATTATCTACCATTTTATAGTATAATATCGTATGACCAGTATATAAATACATCTGTTTATCTTTGGTATTCATACGAAAATAGCATCAACCTTTATATGCTCAGCCACCAATATACAATTAGGAGATAATCCTACGAAAGATATGTGAAGGTGGCGAGGCGAAGAAGAAAATGATGGATAGAAGAGAAATGAAGGGGATGCAGATGGCGCATCTCGGAAGGATAAGCGAAACGCCTAAAGGGTGGATCGTGCCATCGGAAAGCGGCAAGGGCGCGTATCTTGTTTATGAAGATCGCGGGGAAACGAAATGCAATTGCCCCGATTGCCAGTTGAGAAAAATTAAGTGCAAGCATCAATGGGCGGTGGAATACTTCACCAAAGAATCAGTGGATGAGTTGGGCAACAAGACCGTTCAGAAAGCTGTTAGGATGACCTATACGCAGGATTGGAGAGCATATAATGAAGCGCAAACAAACGAGATACGGCTATTCGATCAATTGTTAAGCGATCTCGTAAAGAGTGTTGAAGAACCAGAGAGGAAACGAGGAAGACCAAATCTAAATCTACAGGATGAGTTGTTTTGCGCAATACAGAAGGTCTACTCTCAGCTTTCACAACGGAGAGCATATACGCTTTATCATAACGCAGAAGAGCGAGAGCAAGTGTCGTATGTACCGCATTTCAACGCCGTTGGTAAACTGCTCAATCGAGAAGATGCAACACCCATCCTCCATAATCTGCTTATTCTCTCTTCTTTACCAATGAGAGACATAGAATTATACTTTTCTCAGGATAGCTCAGGATTCCGAACAAGCCAGTTCACACAGTATGCACTAGAGAAATACGGAGCTACGGAAAAGAAGCATCACAAGTGGTTAAAGGCGCATATCCTTGTAGGAAACAAAACGAACGTGATAGTGAACGCAGAGATAACGGACGAGGACGCGAACGATTCACCCTATTTCAAGCCGATGGTGGAAGAAGCGTATAAGAACGGCTTCAATATCAAAGAGATAACGGCGGATATGGGTTATTTGAGCAGGAAGAATTATGATGCCGCTTATAATATCGGCGCAGATGCGTACATACCGTTTAAATCAAACGCCACAGGGCGATCTGGCGGCTCACGAGTTTGGAATCGGATGTATTACTACTTCATGCTGCATCGTGACGAGTTCAATGAGCACTACCACCAGCGAAGCAACGTTGAAACCACGTTTATGATGGTGAAGACGAAGTTTGGCGATAAGCTAAAATCAAAGAATCTTGTAGCGCAGAAGAATGAGCTACTGTGTAAGCTGATAGCGCATAACGTCGTGGTGCTGATCCATGAGATGTATGAGTTGGGGGTTACCCCTGATTTTTCCACTTGCACCTTAAATCAAAATTCTGCACCTAAATTCATTGAAAACTAGCCTTTTAGGTGCAAAGCCGCTTCGTGTTTATGGGCACCTCTCTCTTCCTTTCCCTTGGTCGGTACTTTCGTAATGGCTAAGCTAAATACCCGGCCCGGTGCGCACCCGAAGCGAAGATAGTTGATCTAAGACACGGGAAGAGCGGGGTAGTGACAACCTCAGCACAAGAAGACACGGCCACGCAACGGTCAAAATAAGCTATAACGACCAGGCGCGTGCCGAAGCAAAGACCTGTTGTAGGGGATGGAAACCTTGTATAAAGACCGGCAATCGCACAATATGAGAGAGAAGATTTAGTGCGGGGACGCTATTACCAGCAAATAGTCCCCTTCTTCCAGCACAGCATCAGGCGAAAAACCAAAAATAAACTCTCCGTTTTTATACACCGCGATTACCTTTTCATTTTCAGTCAGAGAGATATCAGATAACTGCATTTTTTTATCTACTTTTATCTGATTCACGTCAAATCCTTCGACCGCGGTCGTCGCTTGCACAATGAAATCAGCAACTACGGGCTCAGTGACCGCATGAGCAAGCAATCGCCCGCTTATCTCCGCGTAGGATATTATATGGTTGATTCCCGCTCCTTGCATCATTTCCTTATGTTCTTGCGCCTCGCAGGTTGCAACGATCTCGATATCAGGATTCTGTCTACGAGCTGAGAGCGCGGTCATTATCGTCTCAGAATCGTTATCCAGCATTATCATCAGTGTCTTTGCATCTTTAATACTACATCGTTCCAGCGTCTCACTCTTTGTTGGGTCGCCGCTAATAAGTGATATCCCCTGAGCATTCAACGCCGTTTGATCCAAATCGTTACCTACCACTAAAAACGCTTCATTATCATTCTCAAGCTCTTTTATCGCCTCTTCTGCTTTTGAGTTCCATCCCACAATTATCGTATGGCTCTTCATCTTCAGCGATCCCGATCCGAATAATCTTTTTAATTGACTATTAGTAGAAAAAGATAAGAGTTGCTCGAATACATACGCAATAGTTCCTATACCTCCCAACGCAACCAGCACAAAGGTAACGCGACCACCTAACGTTTTGGGCGTATAATCCCCGTATCCTACAGTTGTAATTGTCACGATAACCCAATAAACTGCATCCCATATCCCGGTTACTCCCGCACTGCCTCTTTCAAAATAGTAGAATGCGAAAGAGCCGAATACGAGCACAGCCATGAGTAAAGAGAGTAGAAAAAGCTTATCCTCGTACTTTTCCAAGTGTAAAGCCCGTAATCTTCTTATCAGCCAGAGTAACATGGTAGCGTATGTATGTACTGAAATAGTATCGGGTTGTTAAGTTATTTACTCACAGATGCTTTATGTTTTTTCGGGGTTCATGGTGATATCACGTCACGCGCAAGCCTGCTATTTCTTATCGGGCAAGGATCTTGCGCTTGCGTTTGTTCCCCCTCACTGTAAAAATACGACCAGTTACGGATTTCGCGTTCGTTAACGCTTTTACTTGTTTGTCAGGCATTTATCTTGCTTTACCAAATTTGAATGCAAATTCCTCCCCGCGTATTGACCTATTTAAACCATTACTGGCACTCTAGAACCCCTAATCAAAGCCGTTTAGGTTCGCTCTGAGCACAGATGGCCGTGCATTAACTGCGTCGGGGATTCACGAGTTGTCCAAGTCCTGTACGAGAAGTCATGGAGGGAGGGATTTCAGCCGTACGGCACTTAGCGAGCAAAGAAGAGGGGAAACAAAGATGATTGAACTGCGATATCACTGGCTGAAACCGCTGCGCTTCTTATCGCCTTCTTTGAGAAGAGTCTTCGGTACGTGCAAATGAACCTCACTGGAAGCATCATCGTCCCGGGCGTTGGCCGTCGAGGTGCGATTATGGATAAATAGGATCGCCTATCGGAGGCCTATGCACTCGGAAGAGCAGTGGCAAAACGTATACAGGGATTATAATACTTTTTAGAGAGAATAGCCAGATGGAATAGAGCTAAAAGCGGTAAAATGGCTTTCGATTCGACTCTCTGAAGGGGGAATAGTAAACAGCTTCAAATGATTGGAGGAACTAGAATGCATAACTTGAATACGGTGTAACCTGTATGTTGATTGTGTAGCCGTGCGGCGAGCGATACAGAAGGACGCACGGGAATCCATCGGACGGACTGCGGTAACTAACCACCATGGCAAGAGAACTCGACGAGAAGGACCTCGCACTCTTAAAGAAGCTCGCGCCTGAGTTAGAGGATATCATCTGCGAGCACGTGCAGGTGCCCTTCAGGTCCATATTACCGCCGCTCTCTAACCATTTCTCAAAGGACGCGGACGACTTCGAGCGCCGACTTCGAGCGTTACGTGACGACGAACTGAGGTATCTGGTGGATATGATCCTTGACGGGCTGGAGAGCCTATCCTGCGTGCCGCCCGACCATGCCGAGGCGTTCATCTCGCTCGTTGCTGAGAAAATTTCGTACGAGGCCGCCGATAAAGTAACGACGGTCTATCTCGAGCTGGTGTGCTCTTAGAAAGAACGTCTCCTCTGTCACTGCGAACGCTCGAAAAACACCGGGGCCGCACGCGAAGCGATGGAATAAACTCGACCTATACGCACGTGTTACGGTTCTAGCATAAAAGGAAAGCTTTATATATGCACTCTTTCTTTAGAGTAAGTCACCGTATGAGAAACCTGTTCGAAGATCAGATAAGCGAAGGCGAGATATTTGCAAATAAAGAGGTACTTCGACCTACGTATACCCCTGACACTCTACCACATCGGGAGAAGCACATAACCGGTTTAGCTCAGATACTCTCCACTGCGCTAAGAGGGAAGACAACACCTAATGTGTTGATCTACGGGGATAGGGGGACCGGTAAGACCTCTACGGTAAAATACGTGTGCCGGGAATTCGAGGAGATGGCACGGAAGACAGGCAGTAATTGCGCTCTGCTTTATATCAACAGCGAGATGCTTGATACGCAGTACCGGGTTTTTGCGTATATCGCACGGGTATTTAATAAACGTGTCCCAATGATCGGTTGGCCAACAGATCTGGTGTATTCTGTGTTAAAGCGGGAGATAGACGCCGAGGAGCGGCACGTCATTGTAACCTTAGATGAGCTAGACCTGTTAGCGAGTAAAGAAGGCGAGACGTTACCTAACCTCCTGAGGATTAACGGAGAGCTTAATAATGCACACCTGAGCGTGATCGGGATTTCAAATGATCTTGCCTTTAAGGATCTCTTGGACCCCAGAGTAAAGTCGTCGCTCAGCGAAGAAGAGCTACTATTTTCACCGTATAGTGCCGAGCAGTTGGAGGATATCTTGTACGCGCGGGCGGAAATGGCGTTTACTGATGCGGCACTTGACGATATGGTGATACCACGCTGTGCAGCTCTCGCAGCGTCTAAACAGGGCGATGCAAAGTATGCTCTTGACCTCCTTCGGGTATCAGGAGAAAATGCGGAACGGTCACGATCCAAAAGGGTGCGTGAGGAGCATGTGCAACTCGCAAGTGAGACGATACAGGCGGACAACGTGGCGGAAGAGATAAAATCGCTGCCACTCCACTCAAAGATTGTACTCTCTAGTGTGCTCCTCTTAAGCCGCGATCGGGAAAAAAGAGGCTTTTCCAGCGGTGAAGTGTATAGCATGTATCAGCGATTATGCCACTATCTGGGCACGAGTGCATTAACACCCCGGCGTGTTACTGATTTCGTCTCCGAATTGGACATTCTGGGATTGCTCAATGCGGTTATTGTTAACAAAGGGAGATACGGAAGGACCAAGATAATCTCTCTGGGTATACCTGAAGAGTGCGTGCAACCGGTATTATTCGGGGACTATAAACTGAGAGCGCTCGCGAATGTTAGTGAAATAGCGCCGATACCCGTGTAAGGCGGCTGAACGAGTTGACACACGCTTGACGGGGCTTTTCGTGTGGGTATTAAAATAAAACCGCGAACGGAACGATCCGAGCTATCAAAGAATCTGCGCTATATGGGTGGTTTGGCAGGTAATTCAAGAGCCGCACTAACGCCCACGCTTCAGAGCTGCATCATTGCCGTGATTGCCGAACCGATCATTATTAACGCCAGTAACAACCCTATTATCGTCCTCTGCAATCTGCTACTATCCTTCTTCACGCGCCCCTTTCTCGCCATCTCATCATGTATCTTTACCCTTGCACCCTATTAATGCCTTTTGGTAATTCGCGTTCTCCCTTCGGCGGTCGCTGGAAACGCAGCGGGGAACCGAAACGACGAAGAAGCAAATCGAGTTGCAATCACCATCATCGCACCCCTAACTTCAAAAACCTGAACGACTATAGAAGTAAGTAAGTATACTAATTAGTACAATACTCATGACAACTGAGGAATCAAAGCCGCTGGAAGGGGAAAAGGGCAGCGCGAAAAAAACGCTCCTGCAAGACATGGACGAAACCCTTGCGAGCGTGAGAAGCAGCGATGAGAGCATTAGCAATGCGGTAGAAAAGCTGATAAAGAAGAAAGACGAACTGCCGCCTGTGGGTAACGTCATTGGCACGGTGAAGAACAGCGGCATACTAGATGTGTTTGACGAAAAGATCAAGCGAAAATACAAGCTCAAATGAGCTCCTCTTCGCGGCGTGACGAGGCGCGGGCAACAGGGGATAGGAGAAGCAATCCCGTTCCCGTGAACCACACGGAGGGGAATCAGCACAGGAGCATTGAAATGACAAAATGTCGTATTGACTTGACTCTAACTTAACATCATTCTTCTCCGTGCTGTCCGTATCTATCGTTCGTATTGTGCATCACACGCTACAAAGGCGAATTATGCACGGGTGAGTTTATGTTTTGTACGACAGCCTATTTACAGCATTTTGTTCTCTTCGCCGTACGTCGCTTACTCATCCTTGTCGATTGGATTGATTGGATTGGTATTACGACTCTCAGTTCCGATCTTTATGTGCGTGGAATACCCCTTGTTGCATAAGAGCAAAAATGCAAGAACTGAATAAAGCCGAAACGAAAGCACCCATCTTCGGCTTGAAAGAATGGCTCTCTTTTCTTCCTTTATTTATAACCTATATCCTACTGGGCTTCTACGCTATCTTTCGCAGCAATCCTCTGATAGCCTTCGGTTACCTTGCTTACGTCGTCGTATTCTATGTTGTGGGTACATCATATATCTTCTGCGCGAAATGCCCCCATTACGGGCAGCGGTGCTCTTATATCTTCGCGGGGCTGCTTGCCAGACGGTTATTCAAACAAAGATATGGAAAGTGCTCATCGTTTGAGAGAACATATCCTGTTGTCGTTCTACTATCCCTTTTTATGATTCCACTGCTCTTTGTCGTAGATAACTTGTTCTATCTGCTGGCCTTACTGGTGCTTATTGTCGTCATGTTTGGCATCGTAAAACCCTTCATTGTCTGCGCAACCTGCCAGTATTCGCAATGTTTCGGTAAAGCTTTATCAAATAAAGTGAAAAAGTAAGCTATGGAAGGAACAGAAAGTTACGAAAATTTTCCTGCGTGGATTGCCCTCTTAGCCACTGCTGTTACCCTCTCGATCTATGCCCTCGGAGCCTACATCCTCGCGGGATTCGGAGTCTTCGTCGCTATCCTCTACCTGCTCTATTGCCTTTTGATCGAACTGAATGTACTGCGGCGAAGTTGTGTGGACTGTTACTACTACGGCAAACTGTGCGGATTGGGACGCGGCAAGCTCTGCTCGGTGCTTTTCAAAAAGGGCGACCCGCAACGATTCGTTGAGAAGGAGAGCTCATGGGCTGCCCTACTGCCTGATTTTCTCGTCACCATCATTCCGCTCGTCGGTGGGATTATACTTCTAATAGCCGATTTTACGTGGCTTCTCGTCGCGTTAGTGGCACTGTTAGCCGTCCTCGCTTTCGGCGGCACTGCCGTTGTACGGGGATCGTTCGCCTGCAAGTATTGCAAACAGCGAGAAATCGGCTGCCCCGCAGAGCAGCTATTCTGCAAACAAGAACAACCGAAAACGAACGAGGATTAGTCTCATCGCCACCGTGGTGATGCCCGTGAAAAGTGCTGGGAGAGACGGCACGGTAAACAAAACAAAACGCATACCCTTTTAACTTCCACTACGTAAGGAGCAGTTATGAGCACGTTAGAGGAGTTTTCAAAGAGGGACAACTACGCGGCATTGTCAGGAATAACGCTATTGGAAGTTTCAGAAGGGCGAGCACGAGCGATGATGGGACTAACCGAGAAGCATCTTAATAGCTTCGGTACGGTGCACGGCGGCGCGATCTTCACCCTGGCTGATTTCGTGTTCGGCGTCGCTTCTAATTCGCATGGTACGGTCGCCGTGGCTATTAATTCCGGTATCTCGTTCTTCAAAGGGGTATCTGAAGGGAGTTTATACGCAGAAGCGCGGGAGGTATCATTTCATCCGAAACTCGCCAGTTACGCCATTGACGTGACGAACGAAGAGGGTGAACTGATCGCGTCATTCCAGGGTATGGTGTACCGAAAACGGGATAAACTGAAGCTCGAGTAGCTTTCTGCGCCGCTCGCTCACTCACAAGCGATCCTTCACCGTGCGCCCTCGCGTTTCCGGAAGTCATCGGCAATCTCACTCATACGCGCGAACCAGACGTCATCATGCGCCAGTATGTGCCGAATGAGTCGTTCGACCATTTGCAGCCGGTGGTGACGGCCGATGATCTGCGGATGCATCGTCAGGAGGAAGCAGCCGTTGCGTCCTTCCGCGTACGCACCGTCGAAGTCTCCACGCCAGATTTCCTCGACCTTGGATGGCGCGCTCAGCCCGGGGAGAACGATCGGATGAAAGAGGAACATGAAATGGCACGAATCGGTCAGTTCCACGGCAATCGGGATTTCAACAAGGTTCGTGCGCACGCCCTTGTCCTCTACCCAATACGGACGATCCGCACCAAACTGGCTCGAATCGTAATCGAATCCGTACTCGGCCAGGAGGCTGTACGTCGTTTGGGAAAGCTCGCCGGACGGTGAGCGATAGCCGCGCGGTCTGTTCCCCACGACTCGTTCCAAGGCCTCTATGCCTCGTTCTATCATTGTCCGCTCTTCATCGGGCTTCAAGAGGTTCGGCGGCTCGTGTAGATACCCGTGATGGCCTATCTCATGGCCTGCATCTGCGATGGCGCGTACCACGTCCGGGTGGCGGTCCGCGGTGTAGCCGGGCACGAAGAAAGTCGCGGGTAACTCGTACTTCGCGAGCAGCTGGAGAATTCGCGGCACTCCCTCCGTTGCGCCGTAGGTTCCGCGTGATACTGCAGCAGGAAGATCCATCTTTGCCGTACCTATCCAGTACGATTCCGCATCGAAATCAAACGAGAGAGCGACCGTCAATTTGGATCGTTCGCACTTACTTCTTTTACTGCCCGCATTTCGCATCATCTGATCGTATTATATGCCCGGGAGCTATTTAAGACCTGCTTATATATTCGTAAGTAGTTTTACATACCGTTCAGAGGTGAAACAAATGATCGTAACAGACTTAGAGGAATTAACGGAACGGGAAGTGCTCCCAGGCTTCCGGGCTAAATTCGTGCATTCGGAAAACGTTACGGTCTCCTATTGGACTGTCAAAGCGGGGGCGGCGCTGCCAGAACACGCGCATCCGCACGAGCAGATTACGAACATGCTCGAGGGCACGTTTGAAATGATCGTTGACGGAGAACCGCAGACGTTGAAAGCCAACATGGTCACGGTCATTCCTTCCAACGTCAGCCATTCAGGAACGGCGCTCACCGATTGTAAAATCATCGACGTCTTTTACCGGTACGCGAAGACTATCGTGGTCCTAACGAAAGAAGTTGAAAGACATCTAATCTACTCTACTGCTATTCACCGTAGCAATTGATGCCGGTAAACGTCTTTCGGTACGATTCTAACAGCGGTGTCAGTTTGCGTTCGGGCGCTGTCACAGTCTTCAGCCGTTTTTCGATCTCAGCATCGCTCAGTTTCACATTGAGCGTTCGGTTAGGGATATCGATCTCAACGATATCGCCGTTCTGGATAGCCCCGATTGCGCCGCCATTGTACGCTTCCATCTCGATATGGCCAATACACGGTCCTGACGTGCCCCCGGAGAATCGGCCGTCGGTGAGTAATGCTACCCGTTTGTACCCGGCACCCATGATCACATCAGTTGGTGTGAGCATTTCTGGCATGCCCGGTGCACCTGCCGGTCCCTGGAACGGTAAGACCACCACATCACCTTCGACAATCTGTCTCGCCTCGATCGCATCCAACAGTGCTTTTTCGGTATAGAACACCTTCGCAGGCCCCGAGTGCACCATCATCGCTTTATCAACCGCGGTCTGTTTGATGACCGAGCTGTGTGCGATATTTCCCTTTAATACCGCGATACCGCCTTCCATGAAGTACGCGTTATCCAGCGTTCGAATAACCGTATCGTCCAGGACCTTACCGTCGGCTGCTATTTCCTTTATTGTCTTACCGTTTACGGTCGGTGAATCCTTGAGCATATCCTGTAAGCGATTAAGCACGCCGGGAATGCCGCCTGCGCGGTCGATGTCCGCCATCTCGTGCGTTCCTGCGGGAATGATCTTACATAAATTGGGCGTCTCGCGTGAGATCGTATCGAACAGGTCAATATCGATATCAACACCGGCCTCTTTGGCGATTGCGGGAATGTGTAATACCGTATTGGTCGAGCCGCCCATCGCCATATCAACGCGAATGGCGTTCTCAAACGCATTTTGTGTCATGATCTCACGTGGCTTCACGCCCTCTTTCACCAACGCTACGATCCGCTTGCCCGTTTCATACGCTTGCTTTTTCTTTTCCGGGTCGAGTGCCAGCGTCGTCGCACAGCGTGTGACGGACATGCCCAGGACCTCGGTAACGGTAGCCATAGTATTCGCAGTGTAAAGCCCGACGCAGGAGCCCGCGCCGCAGGCCATGCACGGTAAGAAAGCTTCTGCCTCTTCCGCAGTCATCTTCCCGCCTTTTACTTTACCTACGAGCCCGAACCCTTCTATCGGATGGTGCTTTTGACCCTCAACGACGTTGGCCTTCATCGGTCCGCCGGTGAGTATCATCGCGGGTAAATTGAGGCGGCCCGCAGCCATCAACATGCCCGGCGTGATTTTATCGCAGTTGGTCACGCCAACCCAGCCGTCTAACGAGTGCGATAAGGTCATGATCTCTACATTATCCGCGATATGCTCGCGGCTCGGTAAACTGAGCCGCATCTCCACATGCATTGCAATACCGTCACAAACGCCGGGGACGCCCCATTCGAAGGGCACGCCACCTGCATCGCGAATCCCCCGCTTGACTTCCTGCGTTAACGCGTTTAAATGAATATGGCCCGGAATAATATCGTTATAGCTGTTCGCAACGCCGATAAACGGCTTGTCCATATCAAAATCCGCTGCGGCGAGTCCTGCGGACAGTAATAACGCCCGGTGCGGTAAGGTCTCTATACCCTCTTTTAAAACGTCCGATCGCATTCTCATCACCCACATTAACAAAGCAAATCGTGCTATAAATAGGTGAAGGGCGCACCGGATCGATGACAGAATAATCGAGTGTATGAACTCTCCCCGGCTTTTCGTTTCGCAATTTTCATTTCACATAAAAATATCCTATATTCTATAATGAGAAGGGAAATTGGTAGGCTTTTATATGAGGATACAGTTCTGGTTACCGGCAGAGTGAGGTGGAGAAGAATGGACAAAAAGGATTTATGTTATTTTGGGAGCACTCGCTGTAGCGTTAGCATTGCTTGGTCTTGTAGCGTCGAGTAGTGCCGCGACACTGCAGACCTGGGAAATTACACAACGATCCAGGCGGCGATCAATGCGGCAAACGAGACTGACACGATTATCGTGCACGAGGGCACCTATCCGGAAAATCTGATTGTTAATAAGAGCCTCACACTTCAAAACGGTTCACTGCCCGTGATCGACGGGATGGGCGGCACCGCGATCAACATCACGGCGGAGAACGTGACGATCGACGGCTTCAACATCACCAATTCGAGTTACGGCATCAAGTGCAGCGCGCTCGGCTTCACCATCGTGAACAACACCATCGATGCAAGCGAAGATGGCAATCAACCTCGCGCTCTTTGATCTCGGCTCTCAGTTGTATGGAAACGGCCAATCGCGCTATATCATTGGTAATGCCACCATCGATAACAATACCATCGACGCGGGCAAAAATGGTATTTATATGGCGGCTGAGAACTAGGGTACCGACCTCCGCGCTGATTCGATCTGCACCATCGGTTCATTCCTTATTATCAACAATACTATCACGAGTGATAACTCAGGCATCAATATTTTGAAGATGAGTCATATCGGGTGCGAGTTATTTAATAGTTCTCAATTCACCTTTGGCGGCCTGTACATCTGTGATAATATCGTTACTGCGTCCTCCACCTCCGGCCGTGGTATACGTCTTCGTTACATTAAATGGGTTGGGTGCAATATCTCGGGGGATGCGAGTGCCACATTCGGCGATATTCAAGTGTGTAGAAATGATATCGGCACTAATACCGGTGACGGTATTTCGTTTAGATTTAATTCTGCATGGGGCATGAACCTTTCGGATAATGCTTCAGCGACCTTCGGGGATCTCGTGTTTGACGACAATACTATTACTTCAGGTAGCGGGGGTGTATACACAGACAATATTAGGGAGTTCGGCTACAATATGTCTGGCGCATCCGCTTTCGCCATGGGAAACGTAACCTTCAACAACAATCACATCGAAAGTGAGAGCGAATCCATGTACCTGCCCTTCCTCAACAAATTCGGCTACGACATGTACAATGATTCGTCCTTCACCATGGGCGACTTCATGATTTATAGCAATGCACTTACCTCTAACACCAGCGAAGGCATTTACCTCTATGAGGCGTCTACATCAGACGACGACGGGTTCGGGCATAACATGAACGGCAACGCCACGTTCACCATGGGCTGAACGGCAACGCCACGTTCACCATGGGCTCATTTGCCATTGACAACAACACGGTTTCCTGCACCGATGGCATCCGTTTTGATGCCCCGCTAAAGTATTTTGGATACGAGATGTACGACAATGCCGCGTTTGTCATGAGTGATGGTCCGTCTCCAACAACACCATCAACTGCAGTGCTAACGGCATTTACTTCGATATAGAATATTTCGGCACCGACCTCTACAATACCTCGTCATTTACCATGGGCAGCGTTCTGGTAAACGATAACAACATCACCAGCGACGACGAGGGCATCCACGTTAGTGATTTCTACGAGTTCGGGTATAGAATGTACGGCACTTCTTCATTTACCATGGGTAACGTTGAGTTCTGTAGAAATGACATCAATGCCAGCGGTTACGGCATGAATTTCGGTGACATGCCAAACTACTTTGGAGAACAGCTCGACGACAATGCATCGGTTGTCATGGGCGGCATCCTTTTCAACGAAAACCGCATCAACAGCACCGACGACGGCATCTACTGCGAGGGATACCTGGGGAATTTTGGATACGACATGGACGGTAATGCGACCTTTGAAATGGGCAACGTCGAGTTCAACAGTAACCGGATTGATTCGAAGGGTGGAGATGGTATGTATTGGAGGAGATTACGTTCTTTGGCAATAAGATGTATAACAATGCTTCGGTAATCATGGGCGATTTCCTCTTCAACGGTAATACGATAACCTGTAACGGAAGCGGCATTTATGTCAACAAGTTTCATGACGTAAGTTCTGATATGCATAACAGCACAGCCGTTACGATCGGGAATATTACCTTCAATGGCAACACCATTACGATTACGAGCAGCGATAACGGCATGTACCTCCACCTCTACGATTTCGGGATAAACAACGATGCTACCGCATCCTTTTCCCTCGGCGAGTTGCTGATGGACGGCAACACGATTTTGAATGCCGAGTATGGTATCTATTTTTACGAGACCGATAACTTCACGATCTCGAACAATGAGATTATGGACGGTGACCATGGCATCTACCTGGACGGTTCGAGTAACAATACGGTTGTATGGAACACGATCGTGAACAACACCGCCGGGGCTACTGGCGCGCATGTGAACGAGTTATCGAACGATAATGAATTAGACCTGAATTGTTTCTATGATAATGTGCCGTATCAGGCGGTGGACAACGGTACCAACAACACCTTCAGCAGCAACTTCTATTCAGACTACGCCGGAACAGGACCGTACCTGATCGAAGGGACTGCGAATAACTCAGACAACAATCCATTGGACGAGTGTCCGGTGGGAGGAGCACCAGCAGTTATAGAGCGAGTTCCTGCTGTGACGCCACTCGGCCTCATCGCTCTTGTCGGCGTGCTTTCGGCTGTCTTAGGAATGAGGATCCGAAGAAGAGATAAGAAAGAGGAGTAGATAGAGTAAGCACTCCTCCTATTTTTTCTGTTTTAAACCCCCCCCGCATCCACTCGTGGTTGGTTACCCTACTCAGGTAGTAACCCGGTGCAGCGCCAGTTGATTTCTGCGGTCTTCGTGTCCTCGTACACAACGCATGCCGGATTGCAGCCTTCCTGCGGGACGAAGGGCTCGAGGTCGATCCACCACGTGCGCGTGAATTCGTTGTAAACGTAGGTATCGGTAAGCGTTCCTTCCTGTACGCACGTGCTGTGCTCTGCGATTGCCAGTGCCTCATCGAGCGTTAGCGGCTCAAGACCGCCCTGTGCGTAGACCACGTCAACGACCTCCCAGTTCTCAAGCGTTACCGTAACCGTCGCCCTGTCGGTGCGTGCAGGATCTTTCTCCGAGGTCAGGTAAAACTCAAGCTCGATCTGCCAGCAGCCCGGGCAGCGTGCCTGGATAACATTGGTGACGCTCAGATTCCTGCCGTTGTAATTCCTGTAGTCGTCCATGGTCATCACGTAATTCATGGCGATTTCCCGCGCCTGCGCTTCTGCAGGGTTTAGATAGTCCGAAACGGGAGTTTGCGTGAGCATGTCCCACTGTCCGTCAAGTACGGCACGGGTTATTGTACCGTTGATTACCGTTACTTCCGCAGTGTGCGGTGTGATCACCTGTGCGAGCACCTTGCCCGTGCGATCACCGTAACCGGCCTGCCGCGATGTGAGGTCGAACGTGAACACCCAGCAGAAGGGACAGCGCAGGACAGTTGTCTGGTTATAGCTCAAGTCAAACCCGTCAAACTGGTACGTCGACGAATTCTCGACAAACGCGCGTGCAAGCTCCTTGCTTTCCGTTTCCGTGACCTCACCGTCTGTTCCAGGCGTTATACAGCCCGCGGTGAGCAGAGTTCCGATGATAACGACGACCACGAGAATCTGCGTGAGCTTCAGATATGTCCTTCTCATCTTTCCGTTTTCTTCACCTACAAATATTTTCCGTTGCTTCATATATATACATCACTTCTCTTTTTTCCGGTTTATAGCTGCAACTTCTGTTCGTTTCCGCATTTAAAAGGGTTTGGTAAGCTACGAATGAGATCGAAGTTATAGAGAGGTTTAAAAGCAAAAAGAAGAAAGATACACAGGATGCTCGCTGAAGTGAGGAGGACAAAGGACGAACTGGCGGATGATGCTGATACGGACGATGAGAAGCTGCTCATTCTGCCGTTGAACGATAAGAACTCGAAGAAGATCTCGCAGATTATTTCGAGCGATACCGCGCGCGATATTTTAGATGCTCTTGCTTCTGCGCCGCGTTCAACAACGGAAATAGCAGAGCAGCTCGGGATCCCGTTAACCACCGTGCAGTACAATCTGGAGAAGCTCCGCGAGGCGGGACTGGTGAAGGTCGCACGGACGAAATACAGCAAGAAGATGAAGCCCGTGAAGCTCTACACGCCGCAGCGGAAGCTCGTGGTCATCGTACCGGAGCAGACGAGCAAGAGGGACGTTATCGCCACCTTGAAGCGGTATTTAGTGGTGGCAGCCGTTGCGGTGGTTGGCTCGGGCGCGATCGAACTTCTGACGATGCGCATGGGCCGTCAGGCATGGGATGCCGGCATTCGGTCGGTACCGGAAGCGGGAGGTAATGGAGTACCGGCACCAGCGTATGCGTCGCTCGCAACACCGTCGCCGGAAAAGGCATTCGGTGCAGTTCCGGGGTTTGATATCTTCGCCCATCCGGGGCTGTGGTTCCTCTTTGGTTGTTTATTCGTCATACTGGTGGTGTTCCTTTTGGACTATCGCGGTAGAAACCGGCATAAAAGAGCTTAAAATGATTTTAAGGTGTTCTTATAACTACGAATCGGTTCGTAGCTATGGGAACTGGTTTATAGCCCTAACGTCAACGTTGTTAGAGCGCCGTGGAGGCGCTGGTAACAATCATCAAAAAATTAGGAGGTGAGATGAGCAGAAGATGAAGAAACTATGGACGATAAGCGTACTAGCAGTGGTAGCGGTATGCCTGGCTACGGTTGGCTGTTTAGAGAATATTACAGAGGTAAGCGCAGTGAATGGCGAGGGCAATACCACCATTGCGGTTTCCGGAACGGGGACTATAGAAACCGAGCCGGATAAGGCTATCGTGTATCTGGGTGTGGAGACGCAATCGGATAACGTCACGGAGGCTCTGGCGCAGAACTCGGTGAAGATGGACGCGGTGATTGCGGCCTTGGAACGGCGGGGCGTGCCGAAGGACAGCATCGAAACGAGTTATTCCAGTATCTATCCGGTCAAGGATTACGAGCGACCCGGAGAGGGGATCGTTGGTTACCGTGTAACGAATGCGATAACGGTTGAACTGAGCGATCTGGACACGGTGGGGAGCGTTATTGATACGGCCATCACCGCGGGCGCGAACAGAGTGACGAACGTAGAGTTCGGCTTGACGGAAGCGAAGGAGCAGGAGCTGAGGCAGCAAGCGCTGAGAGAGGCCTGTGGGGATGCGCGGACCAAAGCGGACGCAATCGCAGGTGGGCTGGGTCTGAAAATCAGGTATTGTCCTAACACACGATAGTTTATTATAGTAGGGAGTATATATAATCCTCTCGGTGATCGTATGGCTCGCCCAAGAGGAAAAATCGATATCGTTTGTCCGAACCCGAGATGCCGCTTTTATCG
>Ga0307378_10005271_pt1 | contig 18073 bp, 19 predicted proteins | sample UN1MG_FD_202238 | JGI IMG/M metagenome (GOLD analysis project Ga0307378, IMG submission 202238) | Soil microbial communities from Risofladan, Vaasa, Finland - UN-1 | ecosystem: Environmental > Terrestrial > Soil > Coastal area > Acid sulfate soil | place: Finland: Risofladan, Vaasa | collected... | reverse complement strand
GCAGAGAGTCGCTGGTTCGAGCCCAGCACGGCCCACCATATGCGTCCCCATCGTCTAGCCAGGTCCAGGACACCGGCCTTTCACGCCGGCAGCAGGGGTTCAAATCCCCTTGGGGACGCCACAGATACCCGTGTCAAGGGTAGACAACTACCTTTGATTTCTAATATTCTTTCCCAAGGAGCACCTTCCTTGGGAAAGATACAAATCTCTTGAAAGAGCGCTAAAACGGCGCTCTTCCTCGTTTTAGCATCAGCGTGGCTTACTTGCTCCTTAAAGTTCTCAATTACATACCTGATGTCGTCATCCGAGACCTCAAATACACCTTGGGATGCTTTCTGATTTTCTATATTTTCTTTAACAGCCTTCTTTTGTTCTTTGATTGAAGCCAATTTGGGCTCTATGTCCTCAATTTCAACTAGTCCTCTGCTATACAAGCGCATCAGCCGTTCCTGTTGCTTTTCAATTTTAGCCAGGTTCTTTTCTAAGGGCTGTATGTCGGTCTTACCGCTCTTGAACCGCTCCTTTACGCGGTCAATGACACCTTTGACATCCTTAAAATTTAGAATTTTCTGGCTCACAAGCGTAAAAATCGCATCCTCTGCCGTAATCTGCGATATGTCGTTGTTAGGGCACTTATCACTGGGTTTCGTTCTTGAATTACAGCGGTAAATGCCTCTATCACCAGCATAGTTAGTCCCACATTCAGAGCACTTCATAGTCCCTGATAAGGCATAGACCCTTTTTTGGGTTATGGGTGCTTCCCATATCCGTTTTTTCTTTATTTCCTTGATAATATAAGCAATATCCTCGGTAATCAAAGGTTCATGAGTATTTTCAGTGATGACCCATTCTTCCTTTGGTTTAAATTTTTTACCGTGCAAATAGCCGTTAGCCTTCCCCTTTTCCTTAATTCTTTCATTATGTCGGTTAAAGACCGTATGACCTAAATAAACTTCTATATTATTCTCAATCGACTTGACACTTGGTATTCCCCAATGGCTATGACCGCTTGGTGAAGGAATTGCTCGGCTATAAAAATCTTCAAGGATGGATTTCCTGCTTTCATATTTGGCTCGTCTCTCAAAGTATTCTTTGGCAATTTGGGCTGTATCCGGATCAGGCTCCAGTTTGGTCTTTGTAATTGGATTACCAGTTCGATGTTTTCCAACTTCTATTTTTTTCAAACGATACCCGTATGGTGCCTTTCCACCAGCACGATAGCCACTTTTTACATTCTGTTTCATACCGGCCACACCTTTGACCTTGCTTTGTTGCGAATGGAGTTCGTCAAAAGCTGACATAATGGTTTCAAATACAGAGTCAATGTATGTATTGGTCTGGGGCATATTGGTAAAAATTACCTCTATTCCGTATTTTTTCCTTAACGCCCACAAATAACTCTGTGTTTGATGCTGGTCTCTGCCAAATCTCGATGTATCAAGACAGTAAATCTTTGGGAATGGGGATTGCTTGGTCATAGCCAAACCTAACATTTCGTCGAATTCAGGTCTTATATCACGAGTGGATGATAGGGCTTTATCGCAAAAAACACGATAGACCTGCTCACCTTTTTCCTTAACCACTTTCCTGATTTGGTCTTCCTGTGCTTTACAAGAGACATTGTGTAGGTCTTTGCTCGACCTCACATAAATCGCTACCTTCTTCATTTATTCCTCCTGTTGCTTATTTTCGATGCTTGACACGAACAAATCTATTAAGATTTCTTGAACATGCATGTCTAAGTCTTCGAAATAGCATAAATTTCCGGTATCTGCCTGTTTAGGAGATAGGCTTTCTAATACCTTTATTTTATGTCTTTTTTTTGTTTCCATGTGCTCGATACGAACAATTTATCGCTTGTCCTACCGAGCGTGTCGGTGCTTCAAAGAATGAAGCACTCAATATCATTTTGGAGGTGTAAACCCCTCTGGCATTGGTCCCGGTTCCACTTCGTATTCTCCTCTTTTTGCGAGAACCTCAGCTTTTGACCTTGCGCTTAATGCCTCGTTCAGAAGAACCCTGACCATATTCGCTACTGAACGCTCCTCCCGTTCTGCGTAATCTTGGATTTTCTGATGTACATTTTTATTTACCCTAACCATCATAGGGATTGTGAATTCCGCCACGATTTCCTCCTTATTTGCGGTTTGTTTCAGTATGTTTCTAATGTAATCAAATGATTACTTTTTGTCAAGGGTTTTTTTAAAAAAATGTTTTCCATAAATTTCTTAATTAAATTAGTATAATACAGCATATCTTTATCTGTAATTCAAAGTTATCAGTTTTTATTTTGGAGCTCCTGTTTTTTTATATCCAGACATTTCCAATGGAAATTTGTGTCTGGCTTGTGTCAGGTTCAGGAAACCTGACCGTAGGGTTAACCCCCGCCAGTTTATAGAGATGGCGCTCTGTGAAATAATTTGTCAAAACATTGGCTTAAATTTCATAACCTTTTCATATTCAGCCACCATAATTTCACGCAAAACGTCTGCGTATCGCTCCGCTACAATAACGCTGTCATGAACTGACAGACCAAGGATGCCTTTATCCATTAAACGCATTAAAATATTGTTCATGATCTCGCTGTCCATGTTCATAAGGTCAACACCGACGTCAGAAAACAAATGCTTGGAAATCGGTTTGTGTGTCTCTCTGAATGTTTTGACCAGCCACACATAGGGTTCTTTAATCTTCGGTGGAGAGATACCATTAGCATTCAACTGCTTTTCAATTGTCTTGTAAGCAGACCTTTTACCCTTCGTGTTTATTGACATCAATGCAACTATCTTGAAGGTTTCTCGGAGGTCTTTACCGCCACAAACAAGATACGGGTCTTCTTTGTAGTCAATGCCTTCTTTGTGATAGAGCATTCGAATGTGATGTGCCGAATAATCAACCTCCGCCGTCTTTTCGCCGTCGATATAGATATGTGGTCTCATATGCTTGGGTAAATTCTGATGTAATGCTCCATACGCTCTACCGCCTTTCTTAAACGATTTCCTGTTAAACACTCTGTGAATATGCTCGCAATTCAGGGAAAAGCATAATCTTTCAATACCGATGTCATTCAGTGTGAATTGTCCTGTGAGCATATCATGTGTTTCAAGGATGGTCTTGGTATAGGTGCTGGTCATACAAAGGTCAGTCAAGTATCTTAACAACAAAATGTCAAATCTGGCTGATTGCTGTAAAACCTTATTCATAAAGCGTTCAGGAGAAATCATCTGTGTCATGGTATATGAGTTTATTATATTGAGTATATTTGGTTTAGTATTATTATGTATAGTGTATTATGGTGGTTTGATTATTACTTGATGAGTTGATTTGATGTTATCTTCTGCCACTTCATATTTGTTAATCGGACATAATCTTTTATCTTGATAATACTCTAATGGTATTCTTGTGATTGCTGGATGTTGATTTAATTTATCGTATCTATGAGATATATGATTTAATACTATTGAGTTATTATTAAATACTATTGTATCTATTTTAATGTTATTGTTTAGTGTATAGTAATATAAGTATTGTATTAAGAACCAGTTGTCTATCTTTGTTGAACCGCTTAAATGAATTGATATATTATATTTATCTATGAACATGTTATATCGTTTAAGGTCTTCCCGCCATTGTCTTGTATGGGTAGTTTCTCTATAACCTATTTCGTTTTTATGATTGGTTTTGTCTCGTAAGACTATGAGTTCTTCTCGGTCAGGTCTGTGATATGAACTTGTTTTAGGTGTTATGAAGTTGTATGTGAAAGCGTTCCATAGTTTCGGTGTACCCCACATTCTGGTCTGTCTGCCGAAACCTTTGTCATGAAAGAACCTTCCCTCTATCTTGTTGACATAGCCAATCGTTTCCAGAGCGTCTATTACTGGTATAAGCCTGTCATATTTGAAGAATAGGTTTTTGTAGCGAGCGTCATCACGGACATAAAAGTTTCTATCCCGTGAGTATTTCACAGGCATATCTAACAGCCTGGCGTGCCACAGGTTGATAAGAACCAATTTTAGAGCATCCTTTGAGCGGTTCTTACTGCTAATCTTTATTGTTTCGGCTATTTCCTTGAAGATGGTATTCACCAATCGCCTGAGCCATTTTGAGTTCGAGTGATATATTTCAAGGTCTAACGCATGCTCAAACCAGTTTTTCTGCGTGGGCATAGTTTTGGACGGATGGGTTTCCTGCGGGAAAAGGGTCTCTCCGTATCCGCCTATGTAAATTCTATTGTCTCTTGGGGGTGTTCTCAATTATTGTAAATCCTTCGTGAAATAAAGTTCATAATCATATATCCAAACCAGCCTCTGCCGGTGCTTCGATGCCGACAACTTTCTTGATGCTGTCTTTCCATTTAATCAAAGAATTGTCTTTTAACTTATTGTAAATTTTCCATATGTTCTCATCGCTTTGACCATTTTTAATCACGTCAACTGCTTTACGGATTTCATCATCGTCAATACGGACATTCTTGATATGGTTCATCTTGCCAATCCATATCGAATTCGTTGTAAAGGGTTCCAAATCCTCGACTAAATCTATAATACCATCGGCACACAACATGGGCTCAACACTAACCGACGTTTCAAAACCTTCCTCAAACGCATATTTTAATGACGCTTTTCTTTCTTCATATCTCGGTGCGTTCGGTTCAAAAAATGACAGGATATCGTCATCACATGCACCGATGGTAAATCTAAAAATAACCTTATTCTTGAATGCCTTGAAACGATGACAAATGGCACGGATACACGCCAAATTGGGCTTTGAAACGATTAACAATTCATTGCCAACAAATAACAATTTCTCTATGACAATCATACATGCGTCAAGGTTGCCCGGAGTTATATCGTGAGATGACGGAAACATCACCCTTCCATCATACAACTTCTGTCTTTTATCCACATCTCTCTGTCTCACTCTCTCCAACGGCCATTCATCTATGGTCAATTGTTTGAAACGCACCAACATACCTTTCGCATAACAATACCGACAATTGTTTGAACAACCTGAGCAACAATTAACGCTGTACTTTGTCCACTCTTTAAATCCATTAACTTTTTTCATTTTATCTTCTCCTTAAAATTTCCATTAAAAATAAAAAAGGGTCTCCTGCCACACGCCAGGCGCAATACGCCTGTAAATTTGAGACTTGCCCTGTTAAAACCTGGGCTTTTAATGCCTCTTTCTCGTGTGGCAGAAGACCCTTTGGCTTCTACCTCGCAGTTAAGATAAAACTCTGCTCATAGCGAAGCTAATCATTATTTTGGATTTGTCAAGAGGGGGGGTATGAAAAAAAAGTATGAAAAAGTATCTTGTCAGAGTAGTTAAAAATAGTATAATCTCTTGTATGATAAGGGTTTGCGAATTACTACCAATACGAAATAAATTTTTATTATATCCTTACTATATTACTAAAATCGAGAAAATCTTAAATTAAAACGGGCACGAGAACCCGTGCCCTTTGTTCTTGTCGCCTGGATAATGCCTCAATCATCCAAAAGTTTATCCTCATCGTCCTGGTCTAACTCTCGCTCAATCCGAATTCTTTCAATCTCTTCATCCACCATTTCTTCGCCAATTGCCAATCCTAAACCTAATAAGTCGCCAAAATCAAAATCTTCGAAATCCATTTTTTCCTCCTTAGTTGTAGCAGTTATGACAATAAGTTTTGCCTTCGGCGGTTATTACCATTGTGTTGCTAAAAGGATGAAGGCAGAAGCGGTGCCCGCATTCTAAAATTACCCTTCTATCTTTAAGCAACTTCTTCAATTCGTCCGCCGTAGTTATCTTTTTCCTCATTATTAGCCTCTCTTTTTCTGGTCATTAAATTTTGGATTAAACTCGAAGCGTCAGGCCGGGAAAGACAGTCTGATACAGTGCCATATGTCTCAACACATAATTTGTTTAGGTCTCTTTCAGAAATGCCTATTCCCTGGATAAGTTTAAGAATAAGACCGTATTGACGCTGTGTTATACGACCATTGCCATTTCTTTGATGGGGATTTCCAACGTTATTGCTCTGTCCGCCTTCCGCTTTTGGATGGTTGTTTATTTTACCTTTATTGGACGGCTCATTGCCGGCGGAGACAGATGTCCCTTTGTCATTGACATTATTAAGATGTGAAATTTCCTCTGCCGAACAGTACTCGACACCGAAGCCGGCGAACCTTAAAGACCTTGCAATAGCTCTGGTCTCCGCAAGTTCAAGAATAGCAGGCGCAATTTTCATATCTCTTTCAACACTAGCCATACCAATACCTTTGAAATTGCCTTTCTTTGTAATGCTGACAGCACTGACAACGGCAATGTTTTCATCGAATCTGATAATCTCTGTGGTGATTGAAAGTTTCTCATTCTCCTCATGTGCCAGTCGTAGCCTCCCGCCAACCTTCGGATATACAGATTTAACCCACCTGTCATTTTTCTTATCCCAGTGGGTCATAATAGCTATTTCGTCCTCTCTGAACTGGTTGTTTATATTTTTCATTGCTGTACCTCCGTGCTTGTTATGCTGAAAAGAATTCTTTGATTTTGGGTTTAACCCCAGATTTGATTTTGTAAAATCGCTCGCTTGATATATGGAGTTTCTTGATAATGTCCCTGTCAAACACACCTTTTAATTTGTATTTTACAATCTCCATTTCATTGTAATCCAGGGATTGAAGGAAACGCTCGCTGTCTACTTTGGCTATAACCTGCTCATCCAAAGGCAGATGGTTGTCTGCGAGATATTCGGCGTAAATCTCGTTCTCGAAATCCTGCGGGTCAAACCTGAGTATTTTAATGTCCTCCCGCTTTTTATAGGACTTATCCACGGATGAACCGTTCTTCCAAACATCTTGAAGTCGCCATCTGATACGGTTCATAATATAGCCGTCTGTTGCTTCTTCATCTTTCAGAAGTCCTCGCCACATCGCCATACACGCCTCCTGGCGCAAATCCTGACTTTCCCTGGTCTGCTTATAGATAAACCCTTTGATGTCCTTTATCCTGCTTTCATAAGACTGCTGTAATTCTCTGATATTCATTGTTTATGCTCCTTTCTCCAAAACGCAAAAAGGCGGTCAATCTCCATGACAGAGACTAACCGCCCTCTTGCTTGGTTTAATGGTATATGAGGCTATTGCCGGCTATAACACTTTAATTGACGCTTGTTTGCTTGGGCATTCCCTCCTTTCATTTTGTTTGTGGATGTTAAATGCGCACCTTGGGCACTTCGACTTGTCCCGGCATCTCTCGCAGACCTTCTCCCTGTCTAAAATCTTCGGCAGATACTCGAAAACATACTCAATGCCCAGGGTCATGGGCACGTCAAGCGCCCAGGAAATGCGCCTCAACGTGCTGGATGATTTCATAGATAGTTCTGGCGTGTATGCCATTGTTGAATTTACCTCCTTTCTTTGTTCCTGAATGAGCCTGACCATGCAACTATCGAGGACAGGGGGGGGCATTATTAATCAAATAAAACGCATTAAAAAGCGCATTTCCCCGATGGTCCCTGACACAATTTTTCCGTGAAAATAGCGAACGAAACCACGATGAAGGTCAATGGGTGCCATAGACAATATACCGGGGCACTAATAAAACATACGACCATCATAGCATCGTGGTCGTTTGAAGCGATTAAATCACTTTGCTGGTTGGGAACTGTCTGGGACATACTTGGATATGGATAGAATGGAGAACGCCCGTATACGGCGCTCCTGGGGGCTCCATGAAATGAGTAAATTTGAGTGGAGAAACACGTTTTTTTAATAGAGTAGATAGTACTATCAGTGAAAAATCTAGACACACGATGAACTAGTTCTAACCATAGAATTTCTAGATGGGCAACACTAGTTTAACATATTGAAAAATCAGTATAATTCAACTTTTTTTCTTGACAACCCAAACCAATTAAGGTTTAATTCACAGTAAGGAAACGTCCATGATTAGTAATAAATCTTGAAAACAACTGTATGCTTGGGTGGGAAAATGGGAAGTATGAACATTACATTTCCTAACCGGACGATGCTTTGGCGAAGGGGGTGAAAGCATGACGGCTGAATTAACCGGACGAGAATATGGAGTGTTATGTAGGCAAAAATTTGCAAAGTATTTTGAGAATAAATGGGGTAGTTATGAATTATTAGGGGGGTCTTCATATAAAGGGGGATTTTCATATAAGTTTTCAAATGGACGAAAAGTTTTTACTTTTTTTTCTAGTCTGAATAATGCTATTTGGTGGTTTGGCGTTTCGCAAAAATACTGGAAAAATTGGGATGACCAGACCTATATGGCACTTATAATGAGAGAAGAAATAAAATGTTCCACTGTTATGTTAAACCCAATTAACTCTAAAAAGCTCTTAAATCGGATTCAACCAGCTCAACAAAATCAAAAACATATAAATGTTCGTATCCCATCCGGTCCAGGAAAAATATACATTCAGGAATGGCAAGATTTTCCATTCGAAGAAAATATAGTTCCTCTCGGGAATATAGAGCTTCCAAAGTCTCCAGAGGAAATTTTCATAGAAAGGTTAAGCGCAATGTCTAAAGAAGAGAAAGAAGCTTTCCTTAAAGAGTTAAAAAAAAAGATTAGCACGGCGAGGGATTGCAACTATTTATCTTAAGAAATAATGAGGCATAGCATATCATGCGAAAATCACCGCTTCCCCTTACGCCAACCGAGGAATTTTTGATCAGGATGTTTTATTTGGAAGGTTTGTCTATGAAAGAGGTGGCAGAAGAACTCAATATCACTCTCAACGAAGCATTAGCAAAGCGGAATAAGGCTCTTCGCAGACTCCGGTGTATGGAAAGATCAGAGTTAGAAGCGTATCTCCTCTATGGGGTCAACGCTCAAAACGTAATTCTGTGGGACCGGCCAAGCCAATTCGAAGAGATTATGCTGAAGTTGGCTCAAGATGTCGAGGATGAAAACGAATAAGGTGTATCCGTCAAACTGTAAAAGGTCTGCCTTATATTCGGTATCCCGATGAACGTCGGCGCAAAAACTTTATGGGAGTATCGTGATGTCAAAATTAACTTTTCTTTTGTTTTTTTAAGCTTCCTATTATCAGTTTTATTATATGTTTGGAAACAGATGAGAAGACCCGTAATGTATTGGAGATGGGTGCTTTCTCTAATGTGGATTTGTGTACTGTTATTATTCGGAGAATATACTTTTCGAAACCAAACTTTGGTTGGTTCTGTTCCAATATGCGTAATCCTTACTATTATTTTTGTTGTATTGAAACTTCTTAAAAAAACTCAGATGGAAATGGGGCTGGACACTTTGCCCTATTTGGTTCTGGCTCCTTTTACTTCTTAGCGCAGTTTTAAACATTTTGTCGACAAATTACTTAGAACCAAGAGGGCTTCCATTTTAATACAAAATCTGTATATTTTTACGGGATTGGTGAATGACAACCACAAAAACTGACATTTTAATTGTTCAATACCAATATCTTGAGATGCAAGTGAATTTTTCAAAAAGATGCTACTATTTATAATAATTGAAAACAGAGTTAATCTATGATAATTTTTAATAGCTAAAAAATCTTTAATGTTCTGATAAATAAATATTTTGCGAGGAATACTATGGCTGACAGCACAATAGATGCCGACAAAGAATATGTGAGTAAGATTAATTATAAAAACATGATTCAAAATCTCGCAGATATGTATCCATACGATATTGACGAGGTGATTTTAGTTGAATGTATAGCCAACTCACTTGATGCAAGATCAACTAAAATATTTATCAATTTCAAACCAGGGTCAAATTCATTGTTAATTCAAGATAATGGAGCTGGGATGAGTGCGTCCCAGTTCAGACTTTATCATGACTTTGCAATGGGGCTGAAGAGTCGTGGGGAAGGGATCGGATTCGCTGGGTTAGGTGCAAAGATAAGTTTTAATATTGCAAATCGTGTTATTACGGAAACTCGTTCAAAAAGTTTTTCTGGCGCGAGCGATTGGAAATTCAGTAAGGATGGAGATCTCGTATGGAAGCACATAAAATCGAGCGGTATGAAGAATTATGGCACAAAAGTTGAAATTTTTTTCAATGAAAAATCGAATATTTGTTATAAAACGTCGGAGAAGCTAAAAGAAGCGTTATTTCGGCACTATGCGCCACTTTTTGATGAAAAGTTTCTTGAATTCTACAATATAGTGAAATGTTATGAGAAATCACCAAGTTTTATTGTCAATGATACTCCCATCATGCCCATAAATTTCATAGAGAAATATGAAATGAATAAGCATGTACAAAAAGTTATTAAAACTTATGGGAAAAAACGCAAACCATTAGGATATGCTTTCTTCGGTTTGGTTTCAGATAAAATAGAACTTGATACACCAGGTATTTTACTATGCACCTGGGGCAAAGTAATCAAGCCTGATTTTTTAAATCAGTTTCCTAGAGAATTAATGTCGAGAATTTTTGGGATTGCGGATATACCAAATTTTGTTAAATTTTTAACGACTTCTAAGTGTGATTTTAATCGCACAAAAAATCCGATAGATTTTAATTCCTATTATAAACCTTTAAGGGATATTTTTGTTTCTTGGTTAAAAGAATTAGGAATTGATAGTAGTGAAGAAAAAAAAGAAGAAGAATCAAAAGCAATTGAACGAGAGATTTTCAAAATAATTTCATCGCTGCCAGAGATTCCGGAGCTTATGCGTCGCCGAGCTTCAAAGAAAGTACATGTGCCATCTAAACAGGGTGAAGATCCAGTTATTATAGAGAGGGGAGTTCTGACCTTTCCTGTCGGAGAAGGCACAAAAGGTGAAACCAAAGGTATTTTGGAGCCTCATAAATCAGGAGAGGGAGAGGCTTATAAACCCAATAAAAATGGTACGGAAAAAGCAAAGAAAATAAGTCGTAAATCTAAAGTAGGTCCAAAAATAGCTTTCCGTAATGTACCAGAAAAAGAAGAAATGGGATGGGTAGATAGCGACATCGTATTTATTAATAGTGGTCATCCTGGATATAAAAAAACTTCTTCAAATAAAAAAAGTCGGTTAATTTTTAATTTATTTTCGGTCGCTATAGCATTACAAAGATATTTAGATTCTGGAGATGAAAGATTTGATTTAACTTTTATTGATAAGTTTATGCATGCCTGGGGAAAATGATGAAAAAAGATGATGAACCATTATTCGTTTCATTTCGAATGATAGACGATGAATGTATTGCTGCAGTTCCACTCGCTTACATACAAGAAGGTGTAATTACAAGGGGGACAGACCTAAAAGGGATTTCAAGAATATACAAGAAAAAAATAATTGAATTAAAAAATATGCTTAAACAAATTGAATTAAAAAAAACACAAAAGATAGCATTGCCTTCATTGTTTATGTGGGATTTCGGTGATAAGATATTATCACTTGTTGATGCAATTAATAGTAAAAAATTCGAGATCGACAACTTGTATGAACACCTTATTAGAGATCTTGATCGAAAGAGAGGGTGGTTGGAGAAAGTTATAATTTTTCGAAGAAGCCTTCCAAATCGGAAATTAATTCCTCATGACCTCAAATGGTCCGTTTGTAGAGATGCACCCAAAAAATCGGCTGAATTGATATTAAACGGTAAAAATCCTACAGAAATGACAAAGAACAAATGAATAAGATGCCTTTTAGCTATAATGAATTTAAGAGACCATTGTTAACGTCAAATAAAGTAGTTTTTTCTGCAGATAATTTAATGCAAGATGGATTCTCTCACCAACAAGCTTCAAAAATTCTCAGATTAATGTATAACGATTCTGATTTCTTTTTATTGAATCCCAATGAAGAGATAGATTCTTTACTGTTCGTTCCCTTGAAAATAATTTTTCTTTCTTTCATTGAAATTAACACAAGATCTTTTGGGACTTTCACCAATTTAATCTCACCAATTCAATTACACAATTTCATTAAGATGAAGTTGGGCATAGAGCTCAAGGATATTAATATCCAAAGGATTATTGATGAGCTTTCAGATTTTGGTTTTGTTAAATTAGCTAATGGAAAGTACAGCTTTCCCATTCACCGTTTACTTAAGCATATAGAAAGAATAAAATACGATCACGAAACCAGTTTAATACTTAAATATATTATTGATAGTTATAAAACTGGTAAGAAAAATTTTACTCATTTTCTAAATTATGCATATGATTGTATTATTACTATTCTAAAGACATTAAAAATAAACGAGGAGAAAGCAATTACTTTACGTTATGGGCTTGAGAATGGAGATAGATTAACATTAGAAAGCATCGGGGACTTAATGGGTCTGACCAGGGAACGAGTGCGACAAATAGAATCAAAAGCATTTCAAAAGTTGAGACACCCTACTCGATCAAGAAAATTTAAATTCCTATATTATCATTTAGTTATAGCAAATAAAGGAAACCTTTTGATTCCAAGAAATGTATCTCAAATTCATCTTAACTCTATTGTTTTATTTTTTCATATTTTTGGTGTTCCATTTTACGAGGTTGATGAAGGTTTGATTATTGGGGCGGAATTTTTGCCAAAACACTGTTTCAATAAAACAATGCTATGGAATAAAGAAGTTGATTCTCAAATGATCCATGAGCAGCTATCTATAATAGGTTGCTGGTGGGTAGGTAATGAAGACGTAAAATGGTTAATTAAAAATGTTCAGATTATTTTGCAAAGGAAACAACTCCGAATTCATCGGGTATATTTAACTTTAAAGGAGTTAGGTAAACCCTCTCATTTTTCAGAAATAACTTTAAAATATAACGAATTATTTTCTGAATTTCATAATACTGAACGTAGTATTCATGCCACTCTTTGTACGTATCCAAATCATGTTGTGTGGACTGGAAAAATGGGTATATATGCATTGCCTGAATGGGGATATGAAAGACCCAAAATGGGTTTGTATGAGACATGCTATGAAATAGTTAGCAAACGTTATAACGAGACAGGCAGACCTGTAGAATTTTCTTTTGTCCAATCACAAATACATAAATATAGAAAGTTGGTAAATCCTAATAGTGTATCTTTCAGCTGCTACTTTAATGATGCCATTGATATTACGCATGATAAGAAGTTATTACCAGCTGAAAAAGAAAAGGCTGTATTTATTGATACCGAAGAAGACTATGAAAAAATTGAAGAAAAATTAAAAGAATTCGAAGATAGTTTCTCTTAGTTCAATTATTACTACTGAGTTTTTTTTGGTACCGTGCTTCTTCCCCCAATGATATGAGATAAAACAAACCCCAAAATCGCCTTCTAAAAACATGATATTAGCCGTAATCCTGACTCAACATACTGGAACCTTGGTGCTATGAATCCGGTTATTATTTATTGATGACCATCATGGTCGTTTGAAGCGATTAAATGATTTTGTTGGTTGTGAACTGTCTGGGGCATGCTTGGGTATAGGGTAAGGTGAGAACGCCTGTATACGGCGCTCCTGAGCGGTCTGGGAGAGTATATTTACATTGATAAAGAAGTGGTTTGAGAAGTAATTAGGCGGTTGTATAATGTAGGAAAAAATCATTCTTTTCCAAATCTAATGATTTCTGTAAGCCTTACACCAATAAGGGTTTAGAGTGAAACATCTCAGTCATGGTAATAGGGTTTGGATTTGTGGTGGATTGTGTGTTGTGGATAGTTCTACTGGGAATTGGTATTTTTTTTTGGTATTGTATAATGGTATTGTGTATTTTTTTTTTAACCTGCTAGCATCTAAATGGTTCAAGGTTTGGCGACCTAACCTTGATTTAATGGGGCAATAAAAGCAGTTCTGGACGATAGAATGGTTCAAAAGTTCCCCGGAACTCTTTTTTTTTGCCTCATTCTTGAAAGGCGTAAAATCGCTTCCGCAGAATTCTGCGTAAGCGGTATTTGATAATTTCCGTATGTACGGAAACCTTACTCTGTATCTCATGAGATACACTTTCAGGACGGTCAACCTGTTTTTTGGCCAGCGCTGGCCAAATGTATGGGCGGTATTTAACTTGGCTAATTTTTCAAGGCCTGAACTTTCCCGCGCTTCCCATTTTATTTTTTACAATCAGTATTGTTCCAAAGTGCGAGAAACTTTAAAATTGTGTAATGAATTCCACAAGAATTAGGCAAGTATTGTCCATAATATTTGGTGGTGTTAATATTTTTAGGTGAGATAACCATTTAAAATTTAAGTAAATACATCTTTTATTATGAATTTGGCATAAATTGTGCTGTTTGAAGGTCAAAGCACTCTTTGAAATCGGCATTAGCGCAAGTAAGTGCCACCCAACTTCAGCACCTAAATTAAAAACCAAGGGATGGCCAAACGCCTCCAAAGGTTATACTAAAAAAGGGAGTTTGAGGTGGCACTGAATAAATGGCTTCTCTGGTGTACGTGCATCTTATTCTTCGGCCATCTGCATAAATATGCTATAATACGATGTGCACCGAGGTTATTAACGGCAATTAGGGAAGCCTTTATATAAAATACTAGGGCAAATCAACTATTGGTATGTTCTGTAAATGTGGAGATTGTATATCAATAAAATATTCAGCATCATTAAAAGTTGTAATGGACCCATAAATTCTACAATCTCAAAACAGTGAAAAGAGAATGAGCGGTGGCTAAAGACAGGTTTAAAAAAGTAAGTAAAGAGTCTTTCAAGGAAGGAAAGATTGTCAATGTCATCGGCAGCCAAGGGGGAGTTGGAACAACAACTATCGCTGTAAATCTGGCGATCAGCCTAGCAGAAGAGAAAAGTAATCCTTCCGTGGCATTGATTGACATGAACCTGTTGTTTGGAGATATTCCCCTTTTTCTGGAGATCGAGCCAAAATATAATTGGAGCGAGATTACCGATCTTATTTCCCGTCTGGATGATACTCTTTTGAAGAATATCCTGTCCATTGATGCTTCGGGAGTCTGTGTACTTCCATCCCCAAAATATTTGAACAACCAAAATGTAGTATCGCCGAAAATTATGGAGCATTTACTCGTGCTTATGCGAAGCGTGTTTGACTTTGTGGTTATCGACGGAGGCCAAGCTTTAGATGATATCTCTTTTAAAATCCTTGAATTATCAGATATAGTTCTGCTTGTCTCAATTTTAAACTCTTCCTCCATATTGAAAACGAATAAACTTTTAAAAACATTTCGTGATGTGGGCTTTCCTCAAGACGAAAAAATCAAGATCCTTGTCAATCGCTATTTAAAAGAGTCAAGTATTTCTTTAGAAAACGCAGAAACTTCCCTTGAAAAAGAAATATTCTGGACGATACCCAATGATTATCAAACAACAGTAGCTGCTATAAATGAGGGGAAGTCTCTTGCTCAATTTGCACCACGGAAACCCATCACCAACAACTTCAGAAAGTTGGCCGCTAAGTTGAGCTTAGAATCTGAGAAATCCGACCTGTCGCCTTCTTCCTATCAACAGGCGATTAAGAAGAAAGCAAGCATGAGTCCTTATGTTTATGAGAAAAAAACTTTGCATATTAATAGGGTTCGGAGAAAAGGAGATAGAACTCCAAATGACTCCGGCTCCAAAGAAATCCATAAAGATAGACGCCGAAAGGTGAGAGTTGGTATTATTCTTAAAGACTACGACCGCAGACAGAAAGATGACCCCAGCTACAGTGGCCCTGAGAGGCGAAGTGGTAAGGAGAGAAGAAGCGATAAGGGTAGAAGACAACAGGATTATTAAAAGTCCCCCTAATAACGCTCTATTTCCCTGTAGTTTTAATTAAAATGGATGGACTATTTGACAGGTATTTCAATGCCGAGATTTTCATAACCAAACAAACTTGACCACTTCAACAACACTGTCCAAACGAATGGACAGTACCAATTCAAAATGAAAATACGGTTCGCATTTGACAGGTCATATAGAGAAAATCACTTGCAACAATCTTATATTACTATAAATATATGCTATTTTACTAAGACATTTCCCCTTTAAAGAAACACGCGGGTTGTATCTGTGGGATGCTGGTGCGGATTATGCTGGATGGACAGATAGAAGGATTGCTGGGTTACTCGTCGGGAGACAAAGCTGCGCGCATTGCATGGCAACGAGTATCTGTTCAGCTTACAAGAGCCATGGATACAATTTTTCGTGCTGTTCGGGATCAGCAACCCTAAAAATGCGACCGTTCGGACAGCATTTCGTTATAGGGTTCAATTGATTGCGAGAACACATGGTGTGTAGATTATGCAAGAAGGACAGGCCACGGATGAAGTCATATCTTTCCAGAATGGCTTTGCAAACCGCCTCGCCGATGGCTATGATTTCGTTCTACAATCAACAATTGAATTATCCGCAGTATGCTTGAAAATCATCCTCCGCATTGTCTATATTACGAAAATTCAACTACTTGCCCCGGAACCAACTCCCCCATTCTTAAAGATTGCGAAGACGGCTGCTGCTGGAAATGAGGATTCCAAACGTTTGGAATCTATTTATGCTAAAAACATCGTCATCGTCATCATTACCATTATCTGTTTAATTCCCAGTAAGTTAAAATATGACAAGACTAATGACGACCCACCAAACAGAACCAGCCCGGATGTTTTTGACATCGCTGTACAATCGCTTGTGCAGAATTCTGCACCAGTGATATTTTATGATTTCCTGATACGGATAAAGTTAGACTGACTGGATTGGTGAAGATATATGCTTGTAAATCATCGTCCGCGTCGTCCAATCGTCCAGGGTATTATAATATTAAGCAGTTAGAACGGAAGATAATTGGACGACCTAACTGATTTGGACGATAGAACAAACACGCAAAATCGCTTCCGCAGAATTCTGCGTAAGCGATATTTTATGATTTCCGTACGTACGGAAAATGTTAAATTGGCCGGAAGAGGGCGTGTGGATGGTCTGTCATCTGGGGGCTAGATACTGGCTGTTCCGATGCTGGAATACACCGCTTTTCATACTACTAACGCTCCCTTTTCCTATGATTTTTATTACACTGGATGGACGATATGGCAAGAATGTCATTACAGTTGGTTTGGTGTGTAGGGTTCTGTAATTACGCTGGTATTACAATTTTATTGAGATTTCGGCTTTGCTGTAATGAACCTCTGACGGCTCCCTTAGGGACGCAACAAAAAATATAAAAATTATTTGTCGATGCTGGCACAATATTTTTTGTTATTTTTTGCTCTTCTTCTTCCTAAACAGTGCTATACCTGCTTTGGCAACATCTTCCCTTGTTCTTGGTTTTGGTTTTTTCTTCGGGCATAAAGTCTTATCCTCTTTACGAATAACCTCTGCCATCTTTAACACTGTCTGATATGAAACACCAAATTCATATGTCCACTCGACAGTAGTCTTATCGTCCCACCCTGCTATCATCCTGGATATATCTTCTGGTGTTAGAGACTTCTTTAGCGCTCTTGCCTTTTTCTCTGATGTTTGTTCTGTCTTCTTTGTCATAGGTTTGTCCTCATCATCTTGTAATAGTTTATCAAGTTCATTCCTTGGTATATTGGTGAATACAGTTGGATAGGGTTTTTTCTTCTTTTTCATACTTACCATCTTTTTAGTAATATAATTATAGTTTAGATAATGTGTCTATGTTCTTATGGCTATGATTATGGATATACTTTTACTGATTGTATGTCAATATGTATTATATTTTACTATCCAGACGCTCCCAGATACGATATAAGACACGATTATTGTGTGAAGCATAGATAGGTATAGGGTTTTTCTTATGATATGTTTTTGACTTTAATATTGTTATGTGAGATTGTGGCTATAATCCTGCTGATTTCAGTAAATCGGTGGGCTTTCTGTGTCTCTTTGTTGGATAGAATTCGTAGTATTTACAATAGTTTTTGATGCGAATATAGCAATTCGGGTAAATGAGGAGTTTCTTTGGGGACGCCACCAAGATCATCGAAGCCCGGTAAAAAGTTGCCGGGCTTTTTTGTTTCTGGGGCTTGTCGAAGATTCCGCTCTGCGGGGAACATCCCGACTTCATGCCGGGATATCAGGGGAACATGAGCCTCGGGTGTACTTGTGCGCCTTTGGCGAATTCAAAGCGCTTCGAAGATCCCTCATTCCCACTCCCTGCCTTATGCCCGTGCCTTT
>Ga0307378_10005270_pt1 | contig 18074 bp, 18 predicted proteins | sample UN1MG_FD_202238 | JGI IMG/M metagenome (GOLD analysis project Ga0307378, IMG submission 202238) | Soil microbial communities from Risofladan, Vaasa, Finland - UN-1 | ecosystem: Environmental > Terrestrial > Soil > Coastal area > Acid sulfate soil | place: Finland: Risofladan, Vaasa | collected... | reverse complement strand
TGGGCGTTATAGTGTACTTAGTAATAAGGGAGGCGTTCCCGTGGCGACTGGCGCTGCCGTTGGCCGTCGGCGCGTTGTGCTCGGTGCCCCTCTCGGCTATCGCGGTGAAGAAGATAAAGGCCCGGCCTTTGACCATAGCCATCGGCATCCTGACGACGACCCTGGGCATCTTTACCCTCCTCAAGACGTACGTCTTCTGAGCCGTTTATCGCCATTAAGGCCGGGCCTTCGCCCGGCCTTTTTTCGTGAAACTTTCCCGGTGCCGGTACCGTATTACATACTGAACGTAGCGGTGGAATAAGGAGGCACCGGCATGCTTAAGAACAACGCGATAAATATTTTGGGGACCTTTGCCGCTCTGGCTTTGTCTTTACTTTTTCTGGCGCGCGCCGCGGGGCCGGCACCGACCGAAACGCAACCGCGCAACTCGAGCGGCTACGCCGCCAAGCGCGCCGACACGGTAGTTATCCAAGCGTTGCCCCCCGACGCCATAATAATTCAAGCCCTACCCGCGAACGACTAAGCGTATCACTCCCCTCTCCTAGCGCGAAGCCCGCCCCCCGGGGCGGGCTTTCTACGCCCGGGGCCCCGCCGCCGACTACCGCGGCCCGGCTCGAGGCGCCCCATCGCTATTTGCATACCGCCCTGCTTCGGGAATCCGCCCCCGGGCGGCCCTTTTGGTTATATAGTTTGACATACATCGTTTGATAACTTACAATTATTGTTTGGGAACGCCGAAACCGCGGACCTTTTCCGCTATGGGTTTATTCAACAAAAATAATAAACGCGCCGTCGTCGTGGGCCTGGACGGCGTGCCGCATTCGCTGGTAGAAAAGCTCACGGCCGACGGCACAACGCCGCACCTGGCCGAGCTCGGCGCAGCGAGCCCGTTCGCGCGGATGACGGTAACGCTGCCGGAAATTTCGGCCGTGTCGTGGCCCTCCTTCGCCACCGGCCTGAACCCGGGAGGCCACGGCGTCTTCGGCTTCACCGAGCTCAAGGCCGGCACGTACGACGTCCGCTTCACGAACTCGGCCGACGTCAAGGCGCCGACTATTTGGGACCGACTGGGCCGCATCCGCAAGCGCGCCGTCGTGGTTAACCAACCGTCGACGTACCCCGCGAACGCCATCAACGGCGCCCTCGTGGCCGGGTTCGTGGCGGTGGACTTCGACCGCGCCATAATGCCGCCGCCGCTCCGGGCGAAGCTCCGCGCGCTGGGCTACGAAATCGACGTCGACACCGTGAAGTGCCGCGAAGACCACGACCTCCTGCAGAAGCAGCTGATGACGACGCTCGCCGGCCGCCGCAAGGCCGCGGCGTACCTCTGGGAAAACGAGGACTGGGACTACTTCGAAGTGGTCGTCACCGGGACCGACCGCCTGCAACATTACCTGTGGGACGCGCTGATGGAGGAGGCCCACCCGCGCCACGGCTTCTGCCTCGAGTTCTACCGCGAGGTGGACCGCTTCGTCGGCGAGATGTTCGCCCGCGCCCGCGACGCGGGAGCGGCGTTCTACCTGCTGTCCGACCACGGCTTCTGCGGCGTCGAGCGCGAGGTGTACCTTAACACCTGGCTCGAGCAGGAGGGCTTTCTCGCCTTCGACGGCGGCAAGAACGACTCCCTGGCCGCTTTGGCCGCGGGGAGCCGCGCCTTCGCCCTCGACCCCAACCGCATCTACGTCAACGTCGCCGGCAAGTACCCCCGCGGCGGCGTGCGCCCCGGCGACGTCCCCGCCGTGCTGGCCGAGATAAAAGAGGGCCTGCTGGCGCTGAGCCACAACGGCCGCCCCGTAATAAGAAAAATATTCCACCGCGACGAGATTTACGACGGCCCGTACGCGGCGAGCGGCCCCGATATGGTCGCGGTGGCGCATCCGGGCTTTGACCTGAAGGCGCACCTCGGCAAGGCCGAGGTCTTCGCCGAGACCAATCTGACCGGGATGCACACCTACGACGACGCCGTCTTCTGGTCGGCCGAGCCGCCGCCCGCCGACGTAAAAATTACGGACCTGGCGAAGCTGGTATTGGCCAATTATTAATACCCCCCGCATGTCCTCGCGAGCGAAAATAGGAATCGTCTTGGGAAGCGCATTAGCGCTGGCGCCGGCGGCCTTCGGCTACGTGGGCCCGGGCGCCGGCTTCGCCGTCGTCACGTCCTTCTTCGCCGTCTTCGCGAGCCTGGTGCTGGCGCTCTTCGCGTTCCTGACGCTGCCCTTCCGCCGCCTGGTGCGGGGCATTCGGCGACGGCGCGCGCTGGCGAAGGCCCGCGTAGGCCGGGTCGTAATACTCGGCCTCGACGGCCTCTCGCCCGAAATCGTCGGCGAGATGATGGCCGACGGCAAGCTGCCCCACCTTTCCCGGCTGGCCGAAGAGGGCACCTTTAAACCGCTCGCGACGACGGTCCCGGCGGTGTCGCCGGTGGCGTGGTCCTCGTTCCAGACCGGGACCTCGCCCGCGCGCCACAACATCTTCGACTTCCTCACCCGCGACCGCGCGACGTACCTGCCCGACCTCTCGTCGGCGCACATCGGGCCGCCGCGCCGGTTCCTCAACGTCGGCAAATTCCGGATACCGCTCGGCAAGCCGTCGATAAGGCTGCTCCGCAAGAGCAAACCCTTCTGGAAGATACTGGGGGACCACGGCGTCTTCTCCAACGTCATCCGCGTCCCCATCACCTTCCCGCCCGAGAAGTTCCACGGCGTGTCGCTCTCGGCGATGTGCGTGCCGGACCTGCTGGGCACGCAGGGCACCTTCTCCTATTATTACGAGGAGGGCGACGCCGGCGTGAGCGAGGGCGGCCAGTGCATAAAGGTGGAACGCGACGGCCGCGAAGTGTCGTCGCACCTGCTCGGGCCCGACAACCCGATAAAAAAGAACGGCGGCCAGCTCCGCCTGCCCGTTAAAATCCGGCCGGGGAAACGCGACGGCGAGGTCGAAATGTCGCTCGACGGCGCCCGCGTCAAACTGAAAGTAGGCGCGTACTCGGGCTGGACGCCGGTGGCGTTCCGCGCGGGCCTGGGCGTGCGCGTCCGGGGCATCGCGCGCTTCCTCGTGAAGTCGCTCCGGCCTTTCGAGATGTACGTAACGCCCATCAACGTCGACCCCGACCGGCCGGCGCTCCCCATCTCCCACCCCTACATCTACGCCGTCTACCTGTCGAAGTTGTTGGGCCGCTACGCCACGCTGGGCCTGGCCGAGGACACCTGGGCGCTCAACGAGGGCGTCATCGACGAGGGCCAGTTCCTGGAGCAGGCCTGGCGCTACCACGACGAGCGCGAGCGCATGTTCTTCGACGCGCTGGAGCGGACGAAGCAGGGCGTCGTCGCCTGCGTCTTCGACGCGTCGGACCGCATCCAGCACATGTTCTTCCGCTACCTGACGCCGGACCACCCGGCCAACCGCGGCCGCGACACCGAGAAGTACGCCGGCGCGGTGGAAGACATGTACGCGAAGATGGACGAGCTCGTCGGCGCGACGGCGGCCAAACTCGCGCCGGGGGACTTGCTGATAGTGATGTCCGACCACGGCTTCACCTCTTTCGCGCGCGGCGTGAACGTGAACGCCTGGCTGGCGCAAGAGGGCTACCTTACGCTGAAGGACGGCGCCGCCGGCGGCAAGTGGCTGGAGGGCGTCGACTGGAGCCGGACGCGGGCGTACGCGCTGGGTCTGGCCGGCATCTACGTCAACGTCGCCGGCCGCGAGAAACAAGGCATCGTACCGCGCGACGAGGTACCGGCGCTCAAAAAAGAGATCGCCGAAAAATTGAAAGGCCTGCGCGACGACGCCCGCGGCCGCGTCGCCATAAGCAACATGTACAACCTGGGCGAGATATACGCCGGCCCCTACCTCGACGGCGGCCCGGAGCTCGTCGTCGGCTACGGCGCCGGATACCGCGCGAGTTGGGACTCGGCCACCGGCGGCACCGCCGGCGACGTCTTCGAAGACAACGTTAAGGCCTGGTCCGGCGACCACTGCGTCGCCACCGAGCTCGTGCCGGGGGTATTCTTCACCAACGCCCGGGTAACGACGGAAAAACCGAGCATCGTAGATATCGCGCCCACGGTGCTGGAGCTCTTCGGCGTGGCCGCGCCCTCGTATATGGAGGGGCGGCCGCTCGAGCTGGAGCTCCCGCCGGGGCCCGAAGAGACAGAGAAGAACGCGAATGAAAAGGCGTGATTTTATAAAGGCGACCGGTACCGGCGCCGCGGTCGCCGCGGCGGGGGGCCTCGCGCCGCTGCTCGAGGCTTGCACCGGCAAGGCCAGGCCGATAGGCCGCAAGGTCATCGTCCTCGCCATCGACGGTATGGACCCGAAGCTGGTGCGGCGCTTCGTCGCCCGGGGCGGGATGCCCACCTTCGCGAAGTTCATCGAGAAGAACACCTTTATGCCGCTCGGGACGAGCCTTCCGCCGCAGAGCCCGGTGGCGTGGTCCGACTTCATTACCGGGGCGGGCCCGGGCGTCCACGGCATCTTCGACTTTATACACCGCGACCCGCACACCCTCTACCCCTTCCTCTCCATTTCGCGGGCGATTCCCCCCTCCCGAACGATAAAGCTCGGCCGGCTGGTAATACCGCTCTCGGGCGGCAAGGTCGAAAACCTGCGCCGCGGCCCCTGCCTTTGGGAAATCCTCGCCCGCCACGACGTCCCGGCGACGGTCTTCAAATGCCCGTCGAACTTCCCGCCGGTGAAGACGGACGCCCGGACGGTATCGGGCCTGGGGACGCCGGACCTCCGCGGCACGTACGGCACTTTCTCCTACTACACCGACGACCCTCCCGCCGACGCCGACGAGTTCACGGGCGGCGAGTGCTACCCGGTCCGGCTGTGGGACAACACCTTCACCGCGGAGCTGGTCGGGCCGCCCAATACCTTCCGCGAGGGCTCGCCCCCGGCGAAGCTCCGCTTCACGGTCCACCGCGACCCGTCGCGCGACGTCGCGAAGGTGGCGTGGGACGGCGACGACGTAGTGCTCCAAAAGGGCGAGTGGAGCGGCTGGCGCCGGGTGCGCTTCAAACTCGCCGGGCCGCTGGCGGACGCCGTGGGTATGGTCCGACTTTACTTAAAAGAGGTTCGGCCGCATTTTAAGCTCTACGTCTCGCCGGTGAACGTCGACCCGCTCGAGCCGGCGCTGCCCATAAGCACGCCGGGCGACTACGCGGCGCAGGTAGCGCGCCGCGCCGGCCGCTACTACACCCAGGGGTTCCCGGAAGAGACCAAAGCCCTGTCGCACGGCGTCTTCGAGGAGGAGGAATACCTGGCGCAGGCCGGGATCGTCCTGAACGAACGGTTCGCCTGCCTCGACGAAACGCTGGCCGACTTCGACGACGGCTTCTATTACTTCTACATCTCGAGCATCGACCAGAATACCCATATGATGTGGCGGACGATGGACCCCGAACATCCGCTGTATCAACCCGACGCGTCGCCCGAGGTCAAAGGCGCGGTGGAACACTTTTACCGCGAAATGGACGGCGCGTTGGCGCGCGTCCTCGCGAAGGTGGACGACAAGACGACGTTCTTCATCATCTCGGACCACGGCTTCGCGCCCTTCTACCGCGAGTTCAACCTCAACACCTGGCTGCTGGACAACGGCTACCTGGCGCTGGCGGACCCGACGCGACGCGCCGAGACCGAGTTCCTGGACAACATCGACTGGGCACGCACGGTGGCGTACGGCTTCGGCCTGAACGGCCTGTACGTCAACCTCCGCGGCCGCGAGCCGCACGGCATCGTCGAGCCCGGCGACGCCGACGGCCTCTCCCGCGAGCTAGCCGCCAAACTGGAGGCTTACAACGACGACGAGACCGGCGACCGCGTAATCGTCAAAGCGTACGTAAGTCGCGAGTCGTACCGGGGGCCGGCGGCGGCCTCGGCGCCGGAGCTCATCGTCGGCTTCGCGCCCGGGTACCGCCTGGCCGACGACTCCGCCGTAGCCGAATTCCCGGAACGGATATGCAAGGTGCGGGAGGACAAGTGGGCCGCGGACCACTGCATCGACCCGGGGCACGTCCCCGGCGTGCTGTTCTGCAACAAACCGGTGGCCGCCAAAGCGCCCGCGCTCAAAGACCTCGCGCCCACGATATTGAAAGAGTTCGGCCTTGCGCCCGCGCCCGAAATGACCGGGCGGCACATACTCGGATAGGAGTCGCCGAGTGCCTGGAGGTGCCGTCAGTTGTTTCCAACTGACGGCGGCGGTTCGGAGAAGAGGATGCGGAGGTTGCGTCGGTTGGTAACAACCGACGCCACAAATACGGAGGTAATATGGCGAAAATAAAATTGGACGGCGAGCTGTGGGACCGGGTCAAGAAGGTGGCCGAGACGGCGGGCTACGCTACGCCGGAGGAGTTCGTGACCCACGTTATCGAGAAGGAGCTTTCGGCGCTCGAGGGCGGCGCCGAGGACGAGGAAGAAATAAAAAAGAGGCTTCAGGGCCTGGGATACATCTCGTAATACGTGTGGTACTTTAACCTGGCGTTAACGCGGTTCTTCGACGCGCTGGCCTGGCCGTTCCAACGGTGGCCCGCGGGCGGCCTGCTGTTGATATCGGCGCTGACCGGCGTCGCGATGCTGCTCGTCTTCAAGGCGACGTCGAACCAGCGCGCCATCCGCCGCACCCGCGACCTCATCCGAGCGCACCTGCTCGCGATGCGGCTCTTCCGGGACGACGCCCGCGTCGTCGTCGAGAGCCAGAAGAAGGTGCTGCGCACCAACCTGACCTACCTCCGCTACGCCGTCGTGCCCATCGTCTTCATCCTCCCGATAGTGGTGCTCATAATGGTCCAGCTCAACCTGCGCTACGGCCCGGCGCCGGCGCGGCCGGGCGAGGCCGTGGTCGTGAAGGCGATATTCAACGGCGCCCTCGACGACGACGTGACGCTCGCGGCGCCGCCCGGGGTCGTCGTCGAGACGCCGGCGCTGCGCGTACCGTACGAGCGCGAGGCCGACTGGCGCGTTAGGCCTGCGAAACCCGGCACGTACGAATTGTCGTTAAAAACGAAAGACGCGGCGTACGGCAAGGAGTTGGTGGTGGGCGCGGCGGGCGTAGGCCGGGTCAGCGCGCGGCGCGTCTCGGGGCTCTGGTCGCAGCTGATGAACCCCGGCGAGCGGCCGCTCTCCAGCGACGTGAAGGCGATCGAAGTGAAGTACCCGGACCGCCAAAATAAACTCTTCGGCCTCGGCGTCCACTGGGTTATCACGTTCTTCGTCGTGTCGCTCGTGGCCGCGTTCGCGCTGAAAGGAGCGCTCAAGACGGAAGTTTGACGTCCCTGAATAATTGACCTTTAGTATATAAAACGTTATAATGAACAGATGGGTCTCGCCCACTCGGCGGATTAAAGATATGAAAATAATAGACCATAGCGACAGAAAAATAGTGAACGCTATTATGTATTTCGCTTCGAGGGTTAACTACCCTTTTAAGTTGAAAATATTTAAATTGCTATTTTTCTTGGACTATATCCACTTCAAGGAAACGGGGCGGCCGGTTACTTTTTTGCATTATATAGCCTTCCCTAAAGGCCCAGTCCCCGAAAAGCTTTACGACGCGATTAACGAAAGGAAATGTTCGGATTACTTTAATCACAACGTAAAACTAGTCGAAAGGCCGGATATAGGGGAGGGCGCGCTCCAATTTATTTTACGAGCCGGGAAAAGGCCCGATTTGGAAATCTTCTCTCCCCGCGAAAAAAGGATATTAGAAGAAGTAGCGGAAGTTTATAAAAACGCACGGGCCGAAGAGATGTCGGAAATAACCCATTTGAAAAATTCGCCTTGGGAGAAGACTATTAAAGACAAAGGCGAATTCCAATACATCGACTATATGCTAGCCTTAGACGAAGAAGCCGAAATACCGGAAGAACTCGCCGCCGACAGGAAAAAAGAAAGTGAAGAAATCCGGAGGATATTTACATAAGAAATAAAAATGGGAGGCACGCAATTAGAAATCGGAGCTATCTTATTTCATAAACGATTCGAATTCTTTGACGGGGAACTCGGGGAAAAACTGATCGTGTTGTTAAACGAACCGGAAACGCCTGAAGAAATTGAAGAAGGCTATATTTTCGCCAGGACTACGTCTCAAGAGAAATCACGTTTCCGGGAACCTGAATGCCAACCCGATAGGTCGGAGTTCTTTATCGCCGCAAATAACGATTGGTTTCTCAACGATACCTGGGTACAGTTATACGAGTTATATACGTTCGACGTTAAGACGGTTATCGAAGATTCCCTTACCGGGGTTTTAGAAGTTAAAGGTCGCTTGAAGGAAAATAAAACCGGACAACTTATTAACTGCGTTAATAAAGCTACCGACGTATCAGGGTTGCATAAAAGGATAATAAACACCAGCTATAAGCATTATTTAACGCGAAAGAAAGCGTAGCATAAGCATTTACGAGTTCTCGGAGGATTTACTTGCGCGACGTACTGAACCAAATATATAATGCCAGCAGCCCCTAGGCCGCTGGTTTTTTTATCGTAATGTTACGCGGAGACCCGCCATTATGTCCGAAGAAAAAACAACGCCGCCGCGGCCTTGTCCCAAATGCGGCGCGGCGCTCGAGCCGCAGGCGGAGGGCAAGGTGACGTGCGAATACTGCGGCGCCTCGCTCGACGCCGACGGCCCCGGCGGGGCAAAGCCGGCCGACCCGTTAGCGGAGCTGTACGAGCGCGGCCGCGAGGCGTTCGCGCGCGGCGACTACGCCGCGGCCTACGAAACCTTCGACCGAATAACGGACGAGCATCCCGACGAACACGAGGCCTGGCTCGAGAAAGGGCTCGCCGGCGCGTACCAGGAGTTGACGGAGGAGGGGCGCGTCGACGCCGACGAGCTGCTGCTTCGGCTCGAGAAGGCGCTCGAGCTCTACCGGGGCGAAGGCCGCGAGGCGTTCGAGCGGAAGGCCGCCGACCGGCTGGGCGCCGCCGCGCTCGAGCTCTACGACCACGCCGTCCAACGAGGCGCGGACGACGAGGCCAACGTCAAAGGCCTCCTCGATTTGCTCTTCTTCTGGGAGACCTCCGGCTCGGACGAGGCCGCCGCCTGGAACGGCATCGTCAGGCTGGCGGAGGAAACGGCCACGCCGGAGGGGACGCGGCCTCTCGCGCACGTCGCCGAAAAGTATCAGAAGAAAATCCGCGAAAAAGCCGAAGCCGAGGCCCGGGCCGCAACCGAGGCCGGGGCGAAGGCCGCGGCCGAAGCGAAGGGCGAAGCGCCCGAGGAAAAGGCGGCCCCGTCGCGCCGCAAATCGGGCCGCACCGCTTTGACCGTGGTCGGAATCGTCGCCGGCATCGCGGTCCTCTGCGTACTATGTTTCGTAATTTTAGCCGTAATCGTTTCGGTTAGCTAATCGGCAACGAACCTGGCGGGTATACCGCGGACTTATATGGCCGATAAAGTAAACTCTACGCCGGAGGCGGTAGCGGCCCGCTGCCCCAAGTGGGGCGGGACGAAGGGACTAAGGGTCGTACGAGCTCGATTATTTTTTAGTAACCGGTTAATAGCTTGGAAAGGAGAGGAGAAATGAATAGGTTAATAGCCGTAGGTTGCGCTCTTCTATTCCTTATCGGTTGCGCGGATGAAACGCCCACCGAGCCGGCAGAGGAAAAACACCCCGTTTTCCTGGGAAAATGGCTTTGCGACGACCGCCCTATGGGCGTCGCGGCCTCTCCCAAAGGCTTCGTTTACGTTATATATTGGTACCCCGGGCAGGGCGGCGGTTTGGCGTTTTTCAGCCCCACCGGCAACCGCCTGGGCGAATGGGTCGTAACGGGCGATTACAGCGTCTATGGGGTAGACGTCGCTCCGAACGGGAACGTCTACGCCACAACCGATTATGAAATAAAGTACTATACGCCCACCGGCAGCCTTCTGGGCGAATGGGGCTCGAGGGGGTCGGGCCCAGGCCAGTTCCGCTACGCCGAGAACGTAGCTGTTGCCCCCGGCGGAAACGTATACGTTTTAGACTCGGGTAACGGCCGCATCCAGTATTTTACCGCGGCCGGCAGTTACCTCGGCGAATGGGGCGGCGTGGCGGAGTGCAGCGGCCTCGCGGTCGCCCCCGACGGCAACGTGTACGTGACTGCTTCCTATGACGAATGCGTGAAATATTTTACGCCCACCGGGAGCCTGCTCGGCAGCTGGGGCTCCGAAGGAACGGGCGAGGGTCAGTTCAAGTGGATTTGGGAAATCGCCGTGAATAAAAGCGGCCGCGTCTTCATCGCCGATAGACGGAACAACCGGATACAGTTCTTCACGTCCACGGGCGAATTCTTGGGGAAATGGGGCGCGAAAGGCGCTAACGACGGCCAATTCGAACAGCCCTACGGCCTCGCGGTCGCCCCGGACGGAGTAATCTACGTTACGGACGAAGGAACGGACCGGGTACAATACTTCAAATAACGACCCCGCGTCGGCGGTAGCCCGGGTTCGACGCCGAGCCCTCGCGCCGGGGGTTACGCGTAAAGCGGCGGCCGGGAAAGCCTAAACCCCGGCATCCTTTATCCGGCTACCCGGCCGATGCCGCCGTTCGTCGGGGCGAAATCATTTAAAAAGCCGGCCCGAAGGCCGGCTATTATCATTATCGTATCGCCGCGCGTCGTGCCCGGACGCCGAGACGCGCTTTCATACGGGCCACCAGCTCGTAGGGGACCTTAAGGTCGCCGCGGCCAATGCCGAGCTCTACGCCGGGCTTAGCCGCGCCGTGGAAGTCGGTACCGCCGCCGGCCAACAAGTCGTACTCGTCGACAAGCCGCCTCAGGAACGCGGTATCGGTCGGCAGGTGGTCGACGTAATAAACCTCGACGCCGTCGAGGCCGGCGCGGGCGAGCTTGAAGACCATACTCTCCAAAATGCGGGGCGGCAGCGCGTAGACGCCGGGGTGCGCCAGGAAGGCCAGGCCGCCGGCGCCGTGAATCAGCGCAAGGCCCTCTTCCGCGGCGATGCGCCGCCGGCCGACGTACGCCGGCTTGTGGTGGGCGAGGTACTTGTCGAACGCCTCCTGGAAATCGGCGACGTACCCCTTCTCCACCATTACCTCCGCGATATGGGGCCTGCCGACGGTCCTACCGCCGGCTTTGGCCGCGATTTCTTCAAGCTCGATGTGCATCCCGAGGTCGGCGAGCTTCGCCAATATTTTGGGGTTGCGGCGCTTGCGGTATTCCCGCACGTCGACGAGCGCCTCGGTCAGCTCGGCGTTCGTGGGGTCGATGAAGAGGCCCACGACGTGGACGTTGGTGGGCGTGAAATCGCAACTTATCTCCACGCCCGGAATGACCTCCAGGCCCTGTTGGGCGCCCTCGGCGAACGCCTCGGCGTTGCCGTCCACGCCGTCGTGGTCGGTTACGGCGATCGCCGCCAGGCCGACGTCGACGGCCAACCACACGACTTCCGCCGGGGTCAACGAACCGTCCGAAAACGTGGTGTGGACGTGGAGGTCGACGTATTCGCACTCGGCCATCACATATAACCCAGCGCTTCCAGGCGCTTGCGGACTTTCTCCTCCTCCTCTTCGGAGTATACTCCCTCCGTACCCGGCGCCGCGAGGTAGCCGAGCTCCTCCAGCTTGGCGATTACTTTGGCCGCGCTCCCCTCCGGCGTTTCGACGTCGGTGTTACACACGACCTCCGGCGTCGGCGGCTCCTCGTACGGGTCCGAGACGCCGGTGAAGTTCTTTATCTCGCCCGCGAGCGCTTTCTTGTATAACCCCTTAACGTCGCGCTCCAATAGGACTTCGAGCGGGCACTTACAGAAAACTTCGACGAAGTCGCCGACCAGCTTCCGGTTCTCGTCGCGTATCGCGCGGTAGGGCGAGATGGCCGCGGCCACGGCGGCGACGCCGTTGCGGCTGAGGATATGGCACACGAAGCCGATGCGGCGTATGTTGGTGTCGCGGTCCTCCTTGGAGAAGCCCAGGCCCTTGGAGAGGTTGGTCCGAACGACGTCGCCGTCGAGCACTTCCACCTTGCGGCCGCGACGCCGGAGTTCCTCTTCGACCAGTTTCGATACGGTGGTTTTGCCCGCTCCGGACAGGCCGGTGAACCAGACCGTGAATCCTTTCTCTTCCATCCAATACTCCTGTCTATATTATAACATAAAACCTGTCGGCGATGCCACCGTGTAGCCCCGCCGGTGCGTCGGTTACTTCTTTTTCTTAAGCCGTAGAATATTCCGGCTTATGACTATTTTCTGGATTTCGCTCGTACCCTCGCCTATTTCGTCGAGCTTGACGTCGCGGTAGATGCGTTCTCTTTATCTTCAATTTCCCGTAAGCTGAACTTCATTTCACCGCCGCTTCGGGGCCTCGATTTTTACGGTTTCCTCAGCCCACTTAACAACACGTTCAACCTCCGCGGTTAACTTCGCCCGGTCTATATCCGGCGGGGGTTCGTCGTAATCCTCGTAACGGTACTCTACCGCGAATACGGTCAAGAGGCCCGGTTCGGATACCGTCGGCTTATTCTCCACTTTCGCCTTTTTTATTATATCTAAAAGGACCGAGACATTATGCGTTAACGGGAATTCTAAGCCCGAAGCCGCAATGACCGCCTTTAACGCCTTCTCGATCGCCGGTTGAGCATGGAAACCGAAGACGAGGTCATACTCGTCGCGCTCCGACCCGAGCTTTAAAAGGACGCCGTAATCGGCGCGGGCTTTCCGCATCAACGTTTCAATTAGTTTACGTCGGCCGCTGCGCGGCATATAACGTCACGCCCTCCTCGACGGCCCGGTTGACCAGCGCCCCCCGCACACCGCGGTTTTTCCTTAAATCGTTTTCGGTGGCTACCACGACATCGGCCGCGACGTGGATATCCGCGAGCGCCTCATAGATTTTAGCCGCCAACGCCCGTCGTGACCTTACGCTTTCAACTACGACCAGCAGGTCGACGTCGCTTCTCGCGTCGGCGTCGTTTCGGGCCTGCGAGCCGAACAGTATTACGCGGCTAGGGCTTGCCGCTTTGACGACCCGCTCGATAACCTCCTTAAGGAACTGCGGCGGTTTTCTTTTTCTTATAGTTACCATTCGCTTCACCGTCGGCGCCATAACGGAATCCCGCCGGCGCGTCGGTTATTTTTTCTTTTTAAGCTGTAAAATGTTACGGCTTATGACGATTTTCTGGATTTCGCTCGTACCCTCGCCTATTTCGTCGAGCTTGACGTCGCGGTAGATGCGCTCCAGCGGATAGGATTTATCGTACCCCAGCGCGCCGTGGACCTGTATGGCGTCGTAGGCCGCTTCGCGCCCCACCTGCGAGGCGTAGTACTTCGCCATCGCGGCCTCTTTGGTGTAGGGGTGGCCGGCGTCCTTGAGCGCGGCGGCGGAGTAAACTAGGAAGCGCGCCGCCCGGACTTTGGTCGCCATCTCGGCTATTTTCCATTGTATGGCCTGCTTGGTGCCGATGGGCTTGCCGAACTGGACGCGATTTTCCGCATGCTTGACGGCGAGGTCGAGCGCGCCCTGGCCCAGGCCGAGCGCCATAGCGCCGATGCTGATGCGGCCCGCGTCGAGCGCCACCATGAAGATCTTGAAACCCTCGTTGACCTCGCCGAGCAGGTTCTTCTGGGGGACGCGGCAGTCCTCGAAAAATATCTCGCTGGTATCCGAGCCGCGCAACCCCATCTTGTTCTCCTTGCGGCCGTAGTTGAACCCCGGCGCATCCACGGGAACGATTATGGAGCTGACGCCGTAGACGCCCTTGGACTTATCGGGGTCGGTCCGCACCGTCGCGAAGCAGACGACGGGCCAGTCGCGCTTGGTGTTGGTGATGAAACACTTCTGGCCGTTGATGACCCACTCGTCGCCGTCGAGGACGGCGGTGGTCTTGGTGTTGCCGGCGTCGGAACCGGCGCCCGGCTCGGTAAGGCCGAAGGAACCCATTACTTCGCCGGAGGCGAACTTGGGCATATATTCTTTTATCTGCTCTTCCGTCCCGTACTTTTGCAGCGGGTAGGTGACCAGCGAGCCCTGGACCGCAAGCATGACGCCCGCCGACCCCGACGCCCGCGATACCTCCTCCACCATTATGGCGTACCGGACCGTGTCCCATCCCAGGCCGCCGTACTCGGCGGGCGCCAGGGCGCCGAACCATCCGACTTCGCCGATGGCCTTCATGACCTCGTCGGGAATATGGTCGTCGGCGTCTATGGCCGCGGCGTGAGGCGCGACGATCTCGTCGACCTTGGCCTTTACCTCGGCCCGAAAATCCTCGTACTCGATATAGTCCAGCATGGGTTTATCCTTTCAGAAGCTTTCCGGCGATTACCAACTTCTGCACCTCGGAGGTCCCCTCGTAGATCTCGGTTACGCGGGCGTCGCGGAAGAACCGCTCGACGACGTAATCTTTCATATAGCCGTAGCCGCCGTGGATCTGGACGCCGAGGTTGGCGCAGAAGTTAGCGGCCTCGGAGGCGTAGAGCTTCGCCATCGCGGCCTCGGCGGAGAACGGCTCGCCGGCGTCCGCCAGCGTCGCGGCCCGGAGCGTCAAGAACCGCGCCGCCTCGAGGCGCGTCGCCATCTCGACCAGGTAAAACTGTATGGCCTGGAAGCTCAGGATGGGCCGGCCGAACTGCTCGCGTTCTCCCGCGTACTTCTTGGCCTCGTTGAACGCCTGCTGGCCTATGCCGACGGCCTGCGCCCCCACGCCGATGCGGCTGCCGTCCAGGCTGGCGAGCGCGATCTTGAGGCCCTCGCCTTCGGCACCCAGGAGGGCGTCGGCGGGCACCTCGCAGTTCTTGAACTCGAGCCGGCGGACGTCCAACGCCCGCATCCCCATCCCGTCGAAGCGTTCGCCGACCGTGAAGCCGGGCGCGTCCCTCTCCACTAAAAAGCAGGACAAGCCCTTGCCGCCGGCCGCCGGGTCGGTGGAAGCGACGACGAGGAAGAGGCCGGCGAAGCCGGCGTTGGTAACGTATAGCTTACGGCCGTTGAGGACGTAGCCGCCGTCTTTCTTCGCCGCGGTCGTTTGGACGTTGGCCGCGTCCGAGCCGGCATCCTCTTCCGTAATCGAGAACGCGCCCAGCAACTCGCCGGAGGCCACCCGGGCCAGGTACTTCTCCTTCTGGCCTTCGGTGCCGTACGTCAGGATAGGTTTGCCCACCAGCGCGTTCTGCACCGATACCACCAGCGCCACCGCCGGCGAACCGCGCGAGAACTCCTCGATCGTCAGCGCGTACGTGGCGAAGTCGAGCTCGGCGCCGCCGTATCGCTCGGGGAGGAACATGCCGAAATAGCCCTGCTCGGCGAGGAACGCGAGGAGCTCGCCCGGGATTTCGCGATTCTCCTCCATCTCCTCGGCCTTGGGCGCGAGCTGCTCGTCCGCTATTTCCGCGGCCACCTGGCGCATCATCTTCTGTTCGTCGTTCAAGTTGAAATCCATTTTCATCCTCTTTTAAGCGGTATTAAAAATAAAGCCGAACCTAGCCGTTCCCCTCGATCTCTACTTCGGCCAACGGCTGGTCGGCGTCGACGTTTTGCCCTTCTTGACACGATATCTTCTTTACGATGCCCGGCCCCGCGGCCGTAAGGGCGTGCTCCATCTTCATCGCCTCGACGACGACGACGGTTCGCCCCTTCTCGACGGCGTCGCCCTCCGCGGCGGCGATCTTGACCACTTTGCCGGGCATCGGCGCGCGAATCGTTTGGATGCCGGCGACGACGTCCTCCACCGCGGCGGCGGCGCGCTGCTCCCGGCCTCCCCCCTCCTCGAGTATAAAAGAATGCCCGCCCACCGCGACGTAGCGCCTCGAGCCGTCGCGCACGACGACGACGTCCGTAACCTCGCCGTCCGCCACGAACGAATAACAACCCGGTTCCGCGGCGACGAGGTCGACCTCCATCGGGCGGCCGTCGACCGTGACGCGGAAGCCGTCGCCGCTCTTCTCGACCGTTACCGCGTATTCGCCGTCGCCGGATTGGAATTCATACTCCATGTATTAAGTAATCACGCCCCCCGGCCTATCTCCCACGGCCCGACGGTCTGCCAGGGCGTCGGCCCCCCCCCCGCCGCCCGGCCCGAGCCGCCGTCGGAGTAGCGCCCCGCGGGCCCCGCGGCCATCTCGGCCACCGCCGCCGCGGCCAGCGCCTTCTCCATCAAGCCCTCCGGCACCTCCTCCCGCCAACCGTCGAAGTGGTCGGTTATGAAGCCGGTATTGGTCTCGCCGGCGACGTAGGCCGGGTGGTCGATAACGTCGCGCAAGAACGGTATCGTCGTTCCGATACCAATTATAACATATTCCCGCAGCGCTTCGGCCATGCGGCGCCGCGCTTCTTCCCGGCTCGAGCCCCACGTAATCAGCTTCGCCAGTATGGGGTCATAATAAACCGGCACGTCGTATCCGGCGTAGATGCCGCCGTCCAACCGGACCCCCGGGCCGCGCGGCTCGCGCAGGAACAAAATCTTGCCGGCCGAAGGGAGGAAATTCGCCGCCGGGTCCTCGGCGTAGATGCGGCACTCGACGGCGTGGCCGCGCCGGCTCACGTCCTTTTGCGCGAAAGGCAACTTTTCGCCGGCGGCTATCGCGAGCTGCGCCTTTACTATATCCACCCCTATAACCATTTCCGTCACCGGGTGTTCGACCTGGACGCGGGCGTTGACCTCGAGGAAATAGAAATTTTTATTTTCGTCCAACAGAAACTCGACGGTCCCGGCGTTGGTATACCCTACGGCGCGGGCGACCTCGCACGCCGCCTCGCCCATCTTCTTCCGCAGTTTCGCGTCCAGCGCCGGCGACGGCGATTCCTCGACGATCTTCTGGTGGCGCCGCTGGATGGAACACTCGCGCTCGAAGAGGTGGACGACATTACCGCGCGCGTCCGCCAGGATTTGGAATTCGACGTGGCGCGGCCTCTCGACGTACTTCTCCAGATAAACGGTGTCGTCGCCGAAAGCGCCTTTGGCCTCGCGGCGCGCCGCCTCCAGGCACTCGGCCAACTCGCCGTCGCCGCACACGACGCGCATCCCCTTGCCGCCGCCTCCTCCCGCGGCCTTGACCATTACGGGGTAGCCGAGCTTCCCCGCCTCGGCCGTAACGTCGTCGGCCTCGCCGGCGCCGGCGGACATCCCGGGGATGATGGGGACGCCGGCCGCGGTCATCGTCCGGCGGGCGCCGAGCTTGTCGCCCGCCAAGCGGAGGGTGTCGCCGCTCGGGCCGATGAAGGCCAACCCCGCTTCGGCGCAGGCGTCGGCGAAGGCACCGTTCTCGGCCAGGAAGCCGTATCCGGGGTGGACCGCTTCGCAGCCTGCTTGCTTCGCCGTTTCGATAATGCGCTCTATGTTGAGGTAGGACTCGAGCGGCGGCGCGGGGCCGATGCAGTAGGCCTCGTCGGCCCGGGCGACGTGCAGGGCCGCGCGGTCGGCCTCCGAGTAGACGGCGACGGCGCGGACGCCCAGCTCGCGGCAGGCCCGTATCACGCGGCAGGCTATCTCGCCGCGGTTGGCGATGAGGATTTTTTTAAACACCTACTCCGCCCAACCGGGTTTGCGCTTCTCGAGGAAGGCCGCCATCCCCTCCTGGCCCTCCTCGGACGTGCGCATCTTCGCGATCATCTTCGCGGTGTACGGCCCCGCCTCGTCCAGGCCCATCTGCGGCACGTTCCGGATGAGCTCCTTGCACTTCGCGATCGCGACGGGGCCCGAGGTCACGAGCTGGCTGACCCACTTCGCGACGACGGCGTCGAGCTCGCCCTCCCTGGCCACTTCGTTCACCAGGCCAATCTCCCGGGCCTTCTGGGCCGAGATGCGTTCGCCGGTGAGGAAGAGCTCGCGGGCGTTACCCTCGCCTATCTTCTTAATAACGTAGGGCGAGATGCAGCTGGGGATGAGGCCCAGCTTGACTTCGCTTAAGCTGAAGCGCACGCTCTCGGCGGCCACGGCTAAGTCGCAGCAGGCCACGAGGCCCGCGCCGCCGCCGATGGCCGGGCCGTTGACGCGCGCGATAGTCGGGAGCGGACAGTCGTAGATACGCCGCATCACCGCGGCCACCTGGTTCGATTCCTCCAGGTTCTGCTCGTACGTGAAGTCGCGGACGGCGCGCATCCAGTTGAGGTCGGCGCCGGCGCAGAAGGCGGAGCCGACGC
>Ga0307378_10005269_pt1 | contig 18078 bp, 19 predicted proteins | sample UN1MG_FD_202238 | JGI IMG/M metagenome (GOLD analysis project Ga0307378, IMG submission 202238) | Soil microbial communities from Risofladan, Vaasa, Finland - UN-1 | ecosystem: Environmental > Terrestrial > Soil > Coastal area > Acid sulfate soil | place: Finland: Risofladan, Vaasa | collected... | reverse complement strand
GCGATTATTTCGACGTCATATATGTAAGTATGGTCCGTGTAGGTGAGGTTACGGGGATATTGGGCCAGAGCCTGTTGACGATCGCAACATTCATGGAAAAACGCCGGAGAGTCGAAGCGAAAATAAAGACTGCGATGGTGTATCCCGTTGTACTGATTTTCTTTTGCCTCGCAGCTATTCTTGTACTGACAACTCTGGTCATTCCTAAGATAGGCAATGAGATCGCAAGGGCGGGGCGGGAATTGCCCTGGATAACCAGGCGTTTGATGGATGTCGGGTATGTGCTGACCAGTTGGTGGCTGCTGTTGGTTATTGCAGTAGTAGTTGGATTTATCTGGGGCCTGAAGCGGTTTTTGAAAACCAGCCGAGGCGCTTATCTGCGCGATAAGTTCCTTTTGTCCCTGCCGTTGTTCGGACCTCTCATAAAGCAGCGTGTTGTCGCGCGCTTCGCATCTACTCTTTCGACGTTACTCGGTTCCGGACTCGCTATGGCTGAGTCTCTTCGGGTTGTCGCTGAGGTTACCGGCAACACCCTTATGAAAAGAGCCATCAAGCAGGCGAGAGAGAGGATTCTTGCCGGCGCCGACATCGCGACTCCGCTTCGGGACAGCGGCGTAATCGATCCCGCTATCGCCCACATGGTTGCAGTTGGAGAAAAAAGCGGCGAGCTTGAAACGATGCTTAAAAGTATCAGCGACAATCTCGAATCTTCGAGCGATATAGTTATTGAAAGATTAAGCGCTGCGGTTGAGCCGCTTATTATAATTATTATGGCTGCCGTAATTGGTGTAATTGCTTATGCGACAATATTGCCGATACTCGAAGTTTCGGCAGGTAACTTTTAACGAACTCTCAGGGAGGTCACAATGACAGGGAAAAATAGAAACAAACACTTTAGATATGGTTTTACGATGGTCGAGCTTATGGCGATGCTGATTATCATCGGCTTGCTTGCCACTCTGGTCGTCACGAAAGTCGCAACCAAGATTGACCAGGCACGTATTACGACCACGAAGGCCAATTTAAAGATTCTTCACTCTGCGGTCAATCAATTCAAGATGGATACGGGCCGATTCCCAACCGAAGAATTAGGATTGCTGGAACTGATTGAGCAGCCAAACGACGTGATAAATTGGGAGCCGGGTGGCTACCTGGAAACGACAGACTTGCCCCCCGACGGCTGGGGATTGGATTACAAGTATGAGCTTTATCCGGAGAGCGGCAAACAATTTGTTATCAGGAGTTTTGGTCCCGACGGAGAAGAGGGCACTGAGGATGATCTGCTCAGCACAGATGCATACTGATGCACGTGGGCGCAACTGTATGAATGCCGAAATGCATCAAGGCGATGTATTGCCGCATTCGCACACTAACGGTTTTACGATGGCCGAATTGCTGGTTGTGCTTGCGGTCGTATCGCTGTTTGTGCTCATGGCCCAAATCAATCTTTTCGGACTGCTGAGAAAAAATACGTTCAGAGCACAAACGCAGGAGCTTGTTTCGACAATGCAAATGGCCGCCAGCGCAGCAGCCGAGACCGGCCGAAGATATGAAATTATTATCGACATTACAGAGCAGGGATATGAGCTTAAGCAACTAACCGGCTCTGAAATATACGTAGACAGACCGGATGAAACGCCAGGAGAGATGATTGTCCAAAATAATCTCACTGATAATTGCCGGCTTATTTATGTTTGGTTTGACGATGGGATTGATACTAACACTAAGGCCTGGTTTCGAGTAGGGCCTTCCGGTTGGCAGAATGGTGGAAAAATCGTCCTGCTCGATGAAAAGGACCAGCCATATACGATTGTAGTCAACCGCATCAATCGAATTGTCGCATTAGAAGAAGGTGATTTAGAGCTTTTGGAGCCGAAATCTAAAAATGATCTGCCGTTCTAAAACACTTACTATGAGAAAGAAGGCTTTCAGCCTGGTAGAGGTCTTAATGGCCCTGGGGATTCTTGCGCTGATCAGTTCAAGTGTGCTGGTTGTGATCGATCGCTGCGTGGCCTCGGCGGCAAAATCGGCGCTGCGAATGCGGGCCTTTGAAGTTGCCCGGGAGAATATGGAACAGCTTCTTGCTTCTGCCACGGTGAAAGAGAGCGTTGAGTATGGCATCAGTGAGAAATATCCCGACATTGGATGGCAAACGGTCGTTGAGACGTTTTACGAGCCGATCACTGCGCGGATGTGGATCAGAGGTATTTGCTCGGCCCAGTATAATGATCCAAACGGACAAGAGCAAACAATCGAGCTGACACACTGGCTGACCGATTTGACAAAAGAACAACTGCTTCAGATTGAGAATCGTGACGAGCAAGGGCAAGGAGACTTGTCCGCCGAGCTAATCGAGACGATGGAAGATGCCGCCGATTATGCCGGTGTCGATGTCGAAACCCTCGAACAGTGGCTTCAGAACGGAATGCTCACTACCGAAGACGGCTCTTTTATCAAGGACAATCTCGATCTCTACATGCGCAGTAACGGCAATCCAAGTACAGAAGAAAAGAATGAGCAGGCAAAATCTATAGCTGATTTGAAGAACAAAAAAAGCAAGTCGGGTTACGGGTCAGCGGCAGACCAGCAGGCATGGCAGGATGAAATAGATCCAAAGACAGGCCTGACGTACGGAGAGCTTGAACAAATGGATTTCTCCGAAATTTGGGAATTAATGCAGAATAAACGGCGGTAGGAGTTCTGGCTACGATGAAATTAAACGCGTTTAGCCACAACGTGAAAGAAACTTCCGGCACATACAGAGTGCCGCAGGGTTTTTCTCTGGCTGAAATGCTTGCGGCCCTGACAATAGGGGCGATGGTTACAGTTGCAGTGCTTGGCATTTATCATCGCGCTGAGAATTCAGCCGCCACAGTGACACGTCGGCTTGACAGCTCTCGACTGCCCGGCGAGGTTCTGCAGCGCATAGCCGAAGATCTTGACAATATCATCTCTTCCAGTTCGGATGCAAAAATCACCATCGAGAATAAATTTGAGAATGTCGCCTCCGCGATGCTGGTCCCCGCCGCCAAGCTGACAATTACACGGACTATTCAGGACAGTAAAGATAAAGAGCAAATATTTAAAGAAATCATCTGGCAAAGCAGTTATGACTTTGAGAGCGCTACTAACAGCCTGATTTTGTACCGCAGCTCCGGCGGGCTCGACATGGAAGACAAAGTACTTGAGAAGAATAAAGATGATTTTGAAAGAGAGCTTTTCGTGCCTATTTGCAGCGGTATTACTTTTTTCAAGATTAGCGTGCTGGCCGGTAAGAACCCTATAGAAAAATGGAACGGCTCACCACCTCCCGGGATTGTGGTAACAATTTCATTTGCTGAGCCCTATAAAAGAGCAGATGGCACTTTCGACGTGCCGGACGAGGAAAAATTCACAAGGACCATCGCTATCGACAGAACCAGAAAAATCAGGTTCGATACTTCGACAAGCGAGTATGGCAATGACGAAGAAGGGCAAGAAGAAGGGCAAGAGGACATGAATTTGCCCGGTGACGAAAACCCGCCATCAGAAAGCCCGGAGAAGGCCGAAAAGGTTAAATAATGAATAAAGGTCAGGACAACTTGATTATTTCTCGAAGCCGGCCGGGCGTTGTATTACTGGTGACGTTAGTGCTGTTGGTTGTGCTCGCTACGCTGGGTTATACTCTCAGTGACCGTGTTGCGAGCCAGCGCCACCGCAACCAGTATATTATCGACTACAGCAACGCCCGCTATGGCTGCGATTCGGCTGTGAAGTATGCCCTTGCGACACTGGAAGAGCTTGAACCGGAACTGGTGAGTCGCCCGAACGAGCCGGATTTTTCCGATTTATTTGCCCTTGACGAGATAGGATATCAGGAGCTTTTGGCACAGTGGGGCGTCGAATCCCAGTCCGATGGATTCAACAGCGGCAAGAATTTTGACGATAAGAGTGGTATTGATAATGTTAATAGTATAAGTCTCGATGAAAGCGGAATGGCCGGCTTGAACGATCTTGATTCTATAGTGATTCGAGGACCCTATGGTCCGCCCTGGCCGTTTGTGACCGAGCCGGCCGAGTTTGAGATCGGCTCTGCCAAAGTTCGAATTGAAATTGAAGATGAAAATGCAAAATACCCCCTCGGCTGGGTGCTGATGAACAATCCGGAGTTAAAGCGAGAAACCGAGGCGGGCTTTGAAACTTTCTGTGAAATGATGAGCCTCGATTTCATACAGATCGATTCACTGAAAGAACAGCTAAAGCAAATAGGCGAGATAAAACCTTTCACACTTACTTTTAAGCCGATAACTAAAACGGTCAGAACACCTATAACTACAACGGCAAAAACTACCCGTAAAAGCAGTACTTCAAGGACACCCCGGCCACGGACAACCAGAAAAAAGATACCTGTCACAAAACAAATTTCCGACCAGACTACGCATTTCGCGAAACTGTTTCACAGTTCGCTAATCGACATGGAGCCTCTTGCCCAACCGACAATAGTCGTCGGGGACAGAAAAGAATTCCCTTTGAAATATATAGGACTATGGGGCACGCGGCAGGTCAATATCAATACAGCCCCTCGTCATGTCCTGGAAGCGGCCTTCATTTTCGGCGGCAATCAAGTCGAAATAGCCGAAGAGATCATCCAACAGAGACGAGAAGAGCCTTTTGGAAACATAGAAGACTTTAAGAACAAGCTGTCTCGTTATTCCGATTCCATCGGAAAATGTGAAGAATATATCACAACGGAAAGCAGGTTCTTCACGATTAAAATAACTTCGACGAGCGGAGTGGCCAGGGCTTCGTCCATGATAGCAATAACAAAAGACGGCAACAAAGTTACAAGAATTGCCGTAATCAACGGTTGAATACAGATGACTATTTAGGAGTTTGCCAATAGTGGAATCTCAGAATTATTTGGGAATTTACATCAGCAAGAAGACGGCGACGGTGGTCTGCCCCGGTCCGCAGAAAAAAGACAGGGACGCACTGAAATGTTTCAGCGTCTCCGTTGAAGGACAGGAGCAGCAGGATATGCAGGCATTGGCAGGCCTTATCGCTCAGGGCTGTGCCGAGAGAAATTTGAAATTCTCCGAAATTGCCGTCGCGTTGGATTGCGCAATGTTTATGCAGCACAGTGTTCACAGCGAGTTTAACGATCCAAAACAAATAGCTGCGACCGTAAGATTCGATACGGAAGAGGCCCTTGCGACGGATATAACCAATGTTGCGGTAGCATTCGAAATAGCATCAAGCGACCAAACCGGTTCACAACTAACCGTTTTTACCGCAGAGCGGAAAATATTGTCGGAAGTTCTTGATGCTTTGCAGCAGTACAATCTTGACCCCGTAAACATCGAGCCGGATGTAAATTGTTTATCAAGATTTATCAGCCGGCAAGTAACCTCGACTGAGTCGGAGCAGACCGAGACGTTATATGGGATGCTATCCAATCAGAGCGGCTATTTGATTGTCCCGCCGGTGGCTGTAGATGACGAATCCCGGAAGGCATCGATCGTTCGGACATTCCTGGTCGGCGCGACACAGGACAGGACCAAACTGCTGCAAAGAGAAGTACTTGTCACTACAGCTCTCGTCGAAGGTGCCGGGCCGCTTAGTTGCCTTAAAGTCTTCGATTCGACCAGAGCTATAGAATCTCAGCAGCTTGGCGAAAAGCTGGGTATTGAAACCGACGAGATTGATTTACGCAGCATTGTCGAAACCAAACTTCAACCAGAAGCTGATTGTGCCGATCCTATTGATTTTGCAATCGCCTATGGTGCGGCCCTGGCTTTCTCGGAAAAGGGCCGCAGCGTCGATTTCCGGGAGGATTTTAGCCCCTTCCAGGGTAAAAAGCTCAGGCAGCAAAAAACGTTGAAAACCGCGGCAATATCCGTGACGATTCTTTTAGTCGCCGTGGGACTATATTTTCAAACGCAGTTATTCAGTTTGAACAGAAACAAGAATAACTTACGCAGCAAATTCGCCAAAGACTACGCGGAAGTTACGTTGGAACAGTTGTCGGTTGACTTAAAAATCAAAGATGCCGTTAGAGAACTCGGTAAGCTACAGAGGCGTATCGAAAACGAAAAAAAGGGCCTGTTTACGGATGAAAAGTCTATATCGTCAAATCTGACACTGGTGCTGACAGCGTTTAACGATAACGAATGTGCGAAACAGACGAACCTGAATATCGACACGATTACGATCACAAACAAGGACATTATGATCACGGGCGATACCTCCGTCCGGCAAAACACGCTAAAATTCTTCGAAGTGCTCGGAAAGAACGGACTGGAAAAGTTGCGAGAAAATTTGCGCGAAAAAGGCGGACGCGACAATTTCAATATAACGGTTGTGCCGAAGAAATAATTGAGGAAACATTTTATGAAAGACATATACAAAAATCCAATTTTGTATTATATAGCCGTGCCTGTCATTGTCGGCCTGTGGCCCTTATTAGTCTGGGCCATATACTTACCGAACGCCCAAAATGATGTTGAAGAGCAGATGGCTCAATACGAGAAGGCCGAACCGATTATGTTGGAGATATTTACTCTCGAGCCGGACCGGCTGGAGTTCACCGATGCAAACGACACAGCCGTTGATTTTACTTACGGTAAAGCTGTTGACAGGATTGCGAGCCTCTGTCGTATACCGCCGAGCAAGTACAACCTAAGTTCGGCAATGATAATGACTACGCGCGGGCAGAAAAGCCAAAGCGCAAGTATAGACCTGAAGGAGATAGACATCCGAAAATTCGCCAGATTTCTCTCAATGATGCAACTTCGCTGGCCAAATCTGCAATGTGAACGGCTAAAACTCAGTAAAAAGCAAAACCTCCCCGACAATGATATGTGGGATGTGGATATAGAATTAAAATATTACTATTAAGACCAACAATTTAAACTTTTCTCGTTGTCGACTGGAATTGTTCATCCTGAACAAAAAAGCTTTAGCTACCACAAGAACATTGCCAGTTGAGGTTACCCGGCTTCAGAATCGTGCCTCATAATGCGAATAGATTGCGGCACCCAAGCTCATAAACCCGCACCCAATGACCCCTTCGGTGCAGATGCGCTCGCGATCTTATATGACCGGCCCGATACGCAGGAAGCGCAGAATTCAGCCAATTTTTATAGGCTTTCTCCCATTAAAATCTGATGTATAGCACTATATATAGTATATTACCTATTCTTCCCAGACAGACTGCTGTGATTTATACACATGTTAAGATGGGTTTCTTCGATAATTGATTTTTAATACTACTATGCCGACTTTTATCTCTAATTGATGTAACTTTATGTTTTTGCATAGGTTGGATAAGCACTAAACTTTTCTAAAGTTTTCCGGGCATTGTTGTCGATACCAATATTAGTAGGTTGTTTTGGGCCTCAAAAGGGATTTAGGGGACACACAAGATATAGTGGTTATTGGCTTTGAGGGAAAAAATGGATTTTTTTCGCCTTGAAGCTTGTCATACAAGGTAGTTTGAATGCCAGAATTCGATTCTAACAGCCGATTTGAAAGAGAAAATCGCCAGGTAGATCCGGTCGGAGAGGTTCTTGCTCCCGATGAGGATATGGTGATGGAGCAAATTCTTGATAATATCAACACCACGCCCATTGGCCAAGTGTTAAGAAAAATTGCTTCGCTGCCGGAAGTTCGCAAGGAAAAAGTTCTTGATGTCCGTCGGCAGCTTACGGAAGGTAAATATGACCTCGATGAGCGTTTAGATGTTGCTCTCGATAAGGTTCTTGAGTACCTTACGGCATAGGAGGGTGGATTCTTTGCGGCTTATTATGCGTCAGACCTAATAGGCAATTGAGGAAGTTTTAAGTCTCAAAGAACTGCTCATGGCCAGCGTTTCTGTATCGGGCTCTTTTTAAGTTTCTGGTTTCCCATTCTGTAATCTACTGCAAAATGGGACTCTTTTAACTACGAGACTATTTCAGGAATATCATCATCCGGCTCATCCATTTCGACTGGCTTGTAGCCCGGCTGCTTTGACTTTTCCAATTCTTCTTTGAAAGCCGATATAACTTTCTCCTGAATTCTCTTCCTGCAATCGGAATTAATCGGATGAGCTATATCAGCGTGCAATTTCATTCTGCCTTTAAAATCCTTTCTTGCACGGTTTTCTTGAAGAGCCGTTCCACAATTATTGCAGTATCTGGCTCTGAGATGATTTTTGCCTCCGCATTTTTCGCAATGGTCGCTCATTTTCCTCGACGGCATAGCAACGAAGTAACCGCTCGTTCCTTCGATGACTTTGATGTCACGAACGACAAACTCGTTGTCCATTGTTATCGAGCAAAACGCTTTCAGCCTGTCATCCTTGTTGCTCACCAATTTGACTCTGACCTCACTGATCTCCATTTTCTTTGCCTCGCTTTAAAGTTTACCATCTATTGTTTCTTACTATAATGCTTTTGCATCCGATCTTTTCCGCAAGTTCGCGCATGCATTCTCTGGCTTCGTCCTCATCCCCGCTCTCAATGATACAAAACATTGCTGATCCACTACCGCTTAGACAGCAAGGCCCAATACCTAACGACTCAATCGCCTCCTTCAACTCGGCAAGACTTTTTTCCAAGTCAAAACAACTCTCTGCAAGAATATTTGTGCACATTTTAACGGCCAAATCAATCCTGTTTTTAAGGATATAGTTATTTATTCGAATATTGAGCTTTTTATAGAGTTGCCGGTTGTGCCGGTAATTAGCGTAAACCTTTTTAGTAGAGACACTTACATCAGGAAGTATCAAAAGAGCCGTAAAGTTGAAAATTTCCTCTAATTTTTTTACTTTTTCTCCTTTTCCCGTACAAAATGCCAGCGGACCACCCAAAAAGAAAGCGACATCACTACCTAATCTCGCCGCTGATTCGAAAAGGTACTTTTGGTCGAGACCTAATTTAAAGTAGTGGTTTATCCCGATAAGAGTAGCCGCCGCATCGCTGCTTGCCGAGCCGAGGCCTGTCCCTGCGGGGATATTTTTCGTCAGCGTAATTCTGACATCAGGTGACGGGCCGCAACTTTCCAGCAGGCTTTTGGCAGCTCTGTAGACGAGATTATCTTCGCCCGCCGGCGCCCAGTTCGGCCCCCGGCAGGTCAATTCGATGCCGGTTTGCCGGCCTGGCTGGATAAGTATTTCATCATACCAGTCGATTTTTGCCATTATGGTTTCTATTTCGTGGAAACCGTCGGGACGTTTACCGGCTATCAAGAGTGACAGGTTTATTTTAGCCGGTGCCAGCACGAATAACCCGTCACCAACAGTTGTAATTTGTTCTCTGCTATCCATAGTAAGTTTCAAAATGTATTTTCTTTTCCTTGACTATAACAGCATAACAAGTCCGTATCAAGAAAGGTTATTGACAAAGGTATATAGCAATCTCGGCTTTTTCAACAGCTCTATTGACTAATGTTATTCTACGAATTCAGCCTTTGATTCAGATCGACTCGCTGAAATATTACTATAAAGCCGCGTTTTTCTTTCGGTGTTTTTTTTTTTTGCGTTTTGAGCGTATTTCTCTCCCAGAACATACCATCCCGGTATCCCTGAATCGTTCCGTCAAGCTCGGCCAGGCTCAGGCGTTTTGCAGCAAGCAGGCAGTATCCTGTTTCAATTTCAACTCCGAGAAATTTACGAGCCAGCTTTTTAGCCGTCACAATACTGCTGCCTACACCCATAAACGGATCAAATACAAGGTCACCTCGCTTTGTGCTTGCCAGAATCAATTTGGCTAATAGTTTTTCCGGCTTCTGTGTAGGATGGTCAGTATTCTCCGGCATTGACCAGAACGGAACCGTGATGTCACTCCATAAATTCGACGGATGGGTCAGTCGAAACTGGCCGGCGGATGTCTCCTGCCAATCCTTTGGGGCGCCGTTCGTGTCGGTGTATGGTGCAAGAACTCTGCGCTTCAGCTTCAAATCGTCAACGTTGAAAACATAGTCATCTGAAACCGTCGCAAACCAGATATCTTCCGAAGCGTTTTTCCAATTTCTCTTTGCGCCTCTGCCTTTTTCCCTCTCCCAGGTAATCCGGTTTCTTACCTTCAGCAGCTTATCCAGAACAAGATGAACGGCTGTCGACGAACACCATTCGGAGCAGACATAGACCGATGCGGTATTCTTGAGTGTGGGCAGTAATGTAACCAGAAGGTTCTCAAACCATTCGGCATACCTGGCAATACTCTTTTTTCTAAAGGTAATCGAAGTGAAGGTCTTGGTAAGATTGTAGGGCGGGTCCAGTATCAGCAAGTCAACAAAGCCCTCCGGCAGCAAACCAAGGACATCAAATATGTCCTGGTTTACTATTTTATTGCTGAGAGCATCCATCCGGACAGGTTTAGAGATGTGAATTAAATCTTTGCCGTACCGATCTGTTTCCGCTCGGCTAAGCGTGATTGTTCGATTCCTATGTGCTCGAACCTTATTCACATGACTAACCCTGCCGGTTTGAGTAAATTCCGATTTATGCTGATTCTTTTTTTGCCTTTTGTTTTGCCGTGAGCAGTTCGGCTTTGCCCTGAACTATATCGCGTGTAATTACATATTTTGCCGGCTTGGGTTCTTCCGGCAGTTGATACATCAAATCAATCATGAGTTCTTCGGTGATTGAACGCAGCGCTCTGGCGCCGGTGTCACGCGTGAGCGCTTTCTTTGCCAATGCATGCAAGGCTCCTTCCGTAAACTCAAGCTCGGCGTTTTCCATCTCAAAAAATCTCTGATACTGTTTGCACAAAGCGTTTTTCGGCTTGGTCAATATGTCGATCAGCGCCGCTTCGTCGAGAGCAGAGAGTGTCGTGATGACCGGAAGTCTTCCAACCATTTCGGGAATCATCCCATACTCGATGATATCTTCCGGAATAACCTGGTCCAGGATATCGCTGAACTCGGCCTTATCGTCTCTTTTACCGCCTATTTCCGAGTCGAATCCGATCATTTTTTTGCCGAGCCGCTTTTTAATAATATTTTCCAGCCCCACAAAAGTTCCGCCGCATATAAAAAGTATCTGCGTGGTGTCGATTTGTATATAGGATTGTTCCGGATGTTTTCTTCCGCCTTGTGGCGGGATGTTGGCGGTAGTCCCTTCGAGCATCTTCAGCAGTGCCTGCTGGACTCCTTCTCCGGAGACATCACGAGTTATCGAAATATTTTGAGATGTTTTGCCGACCTTATCTATCTCATCGACATAAACGATGCCCCGCTGTGCGGCCTCGATGTCGTAGTCGGCAGCCTGCAGTAAACGCAGCAGAAAGTTTTCGACGTCTTCGCCGACGTACCCCGCCTCTGTAACTGTTGTCGCGTCACATATTGCGAACGGCACCTCCAACTCACGGGCAAGTGTGCGGGCAAGCAGTGTTTTGCCCGAGCCGGTCGGGCCGATGAGCAGAACATTCGATTTATCTATCTCGACATCGCTGTCGTTGCTGTCGCTGTGCAGCAGCCGTTTATAGTGGTTATGCACCGCAACCGAGAGATATTTTTTAGCGTGGTCCTGTCCGATGACATATTGGTCCATGTATTCTTTTATTGCTCTGGGTTTTGGCATTTCCTTTAAGCTAACGCCGCCCTTGGTCCCCCGTTTGCGATCCTGCCGGATGATATTATGGCATAGTTCCACACATTCGGGACAGATAAAGACCTTATCCGGACCCTCTATAAGCGTATCAGCCTGACTTCCCGACCTGCCGCAGAAGCTGCAAATTGCCTTGGAATTCCTGTTATTTGATTTTTTGGCCATTTCAACTTTCCGTTATCAAGTTAAATATCTGTTATTTATCGTACGCGGGGTATTATAGTACAAGAAGGCCGATCAATCAAGTCATTTAAGTGCGTGAATCAGTTGGTTGTCGGCGCCGCTTCTGAAGCTCACCTGAAATATAACCGACCTGCCGGAAGTACCAAACGAGCAAAAGGCGGCCCTTTGTCAACAGCCTTCGCAGTGTTAGACGGCCACATCATACCTGCCGTCAACGATGTCGGAAACCGCATCCCGGCCCTGCTTCTTGTATTGCTCGGCGGCATGTATGGCCGGGCTTCCTGGGCTTAATCATGGCTTTGATTCCCGGCGTATTCGCCTCCCTTGTGCAGAGCTTTGATATTGACCGGCAAGGTTTTATGGTATCTACTGGCGAGAACATCCGGCAGGGCCTGGGCCGCCGCGTCCGGAGTTAGGTACCCTCTCTTTTGCAGGTATGCACCCAATGCCACCATATTGGCGCTCCTGGGACTGCCTAATTCAACGGCTAATTCGTCGGCGGGTACTGAAACAACTTCGATCGAATCATCCAGTTCCGGATCGACGTCGATCAAAGAGCTATTCATTATAAGAAGGCCGCCTTTCTTGAGACGCGGTGCGAATTTCTTAAGTGATGCCTTGTTCAGGACAATCAGCGAATCGGGTGTGGCGACGACCGGGCAGGCGATTTCGCTTTCCGAGATTACGACCATACAATTCGCGGTGCCGCCGCGAACCTCGGCGCCGTAAGAAGGCATATAAGTCACCTCTTTTCCGGCCTTCATCGCCGTCTGGGCGAGCAGCTTGCCGGTCAGCATAATCCCCTGCCCGCCAAAACCGGCAATAATAATCTCCTCGCAAAAACCGTTTGCAGCCATTTTCAACCCTTCAATCGTCCGAGAGGAAAGACCTTCATCATATTGCTTTCAATCCATTCCATCGCTTTGGCCGGGCTCATCCGCCAGTATGTCGGGCACGGAGAGAGCACCTCCACCAGCGACAAACCCTCGGCGCCTTCGACCTGCAGCTCGAAGGCGTGCTTGATGGCTTTCTTTGTATTGCAGACCTGAGCGACATTGCTCAGCGCGCAGCGTTCAATATAAATCGTTCCCGGCAATGTCGCAAGGAGTTCCGAGACCTGAAGCGGATAACCCTGCTCGGCGGCGGTCCGGCCCTTAGGAGTCGTTGCCGTTACCTGGCCGAGCATCGTCGTGGGGGCCATTTGCCCGCCGGTCATTCCATAGACGGCATTATTGATAAAGATGACCGTAATCTGCTCGCCCCTGTGTCCGGCGTGCAAAATCTCGGCGGCCCCGATACTCGCCAGGTCGCCGTCACCCTGATAGGAAAAAATGATTTTGTCCGGATTGGTTCTTTTCATCCCCGTCGCCACCGCCGGGGGCCTGCCGTGTGCTACTTCGACCATATCCACATCGAGGTAATCATACGCTAAGACGGCGCATCCGACAGGTGCTATGCCGATCGTTCGATCGCGTATGTCCAGCTCGTCGATTATCTCGGCGATAAGTCGATGAGCAATTCCATGCCCGCACCCGGGGCAGTAGTGCGTCGGGCAATCCTTAAGTGTCGGCGTTCTTTTAAATACCGTTTTCATCATTACGTCTTCGGTCTCAATATCAATTGCTTGATTTGATCGAGGATTTCGTCAACATTCGGCACACCGCCGCCCGGCCGGCCGTGAAATAATACAGGCGATTTACCGTTTACAGCCAGTCTCACATCTTCAACCATCTGGCCGTTGCTCATTTCAACGACCAGAAAAATCCTGAATTCATCTGCGGCTTTGCTTATCTGTTCGGTCGGAAACGGCCACAGCGTAATCGGGCGAATCCAGCCGGCCTTAATCCCTTCTTCTCTTGCCCTGCTCACCGCACTGCGGACAATTCTTGCCGAGACGCCATACGCAACCACTACGATTTCAGCATCGTCAATCTCGTACTGTTCGCAGAGCACCTCGTTTTGTTCTACCTGTTTATATTTGTCCCGCAGCTTATAGTTCAGTTTTTCCAACACTCCTTCCGGAAGCCACAATGAGCGGACAATGTTTTGCTTCCTTCCTTTGGCTCCGGTCAAGGCCCAGTCCTTGGCAGGCAGTTCCCGGCCCTGCTTTTTCTCCAATATTACAGGCTCCATCATCTGGCCCAGGATGCCGTCGGCCAGTATCATCACTGTCATCCGGTACTGGTCGGCCAGGTCGAATGCGAGCGGCATACAATCGACCAGTTCCTGCACCCCCGATGGTCCGAACACGATTGTTCGATAATCACCGTGCCCGCCGCCCCGGGTTGCCTGAAAATAATCAGCTTGTGACGGCGCGATATTGCCCAGGCCCGGTCCGCCTCGCATAACATTGACCACGACCGCCGGCAGCTCGGCGCCCGCCAGATAGCTGATTCCTTCCTGCATCAGGCTGATGCCGGGACTGGATGAGCTTGTCATCGCTCTTTTGCCCGTGGCCGAAGCTCCGTAGACCATATTAATCGCCGCCAGTTCGCTCTCGGTCTGCACGAAAACGCGGCCCTCCTCGGGCATTCTGCGTGACATATAGGCGGGGATTTCGTTTTGCGGCGTAATCGGATAGCCGAAATAAGCGTCACAGCCGGCAAGAATCGCCGATTCGGCAAGGGCTTCGTTCCCACACATCAAAATCCTCTTGCCGGCATCTTTGGAAGTCTGCCCTTCTTCTGTCATATTCCTGTTCCTTGTACAATCTGCAACAGGGTTCACTTTTTCCCCTCAATTACCCTTTGCTCGCCCTTTTCGCGAGGCTCGATGAGTATCTCGACGTTACCGGCATCATCCCGAAGCACTTCGATGATCGCCTCTGGACATATAATCGCACAGGCACCGCAGCCCGTGCAATCACTGTTGTTTGTCTCAGCGGGGAAGTAGCCGATGCTGTTTGAGTTTTCTGAAACGACTATTGTATTTTTCGGGCATACCACAACACACAAGCCACAGCCTTTGCATCGTTCGGTGTCGATAATTATTTTGCCAGCCATTCTCGTATTCGTATTGGGTATATTCTATTTAGCCCCCAGTTTCACTGGGGGTTTTTCCACATAAGGTCCACATTCTAACAAGTCCGGATGTTCCTGTAAAGTCAAAAGGTCGGTGATTGACATGCGCTGTTGATTAAACCGTTTAATATAAGGCATTTAAAACGCATGTTTTCTCCGAATGCCTGCAATTTCCCTTCATTATTTTTCGAAGTAGAAAATCTTATGCTCTTCGTCAAACCATATGTCCCGGGCCTGTGCGACATCATCCGGACCCAGCCCGATGAGCGCCAGCGGATTGTCGAATCCCATCGCAAGAAGCTCGTCGGTGCCGACCAGATCCAGGGACGCCAGGTGATTCATACATTGGAGCATCGTCGCGGACGAGCCGGCCAAATACCCCGTTGTCAGGTCGTTCAGCCGGCCGGCCTCTTCCAGCACCAACTTGTGACCGAGCACCTCGTATTTACCGGCTCGGAGCCCTGCCGGCGATGAAGCGTCACTGACGACTACGCAGCGCTTGGGGCCCTTGGTTCTGATAATGGTCTTCAGAATCGATGCCGGCAGATGATGGCCGTCGGTGATAATCATTGCAATAAGATCATCGTTGCCCAGTCCCGCCCAGATGGGATTTTCATGCCTGGGCAGCATTGCCGGCACGCCGTTGCCCAGATGGGTCAATGAGACGGCACCGGCTTGCGCCAGCCGGGCTAAATCTGCATCTCCCGCAATCTGGTGTCCCAACGAAACTGTAATCCCACGGCCGACGGCATAGCGGACAAGCTTTTCGGCTCCATCCGGTTCGGCTGCAATCGTGAGCAGCTTTACCCGGCCGTCGGCCCAATCGATTATTGCCTTCAGATAGTCCACATCGGGCTTTGAAATCCACTGCGCATCATGCGCCCCCCGCGCACCCTCCTGTGCCGAAATAAAAGGTCCCTCGATGTGAAAGCCTAAGAGCCTGCCGCGAAATTCGGCTTCCTGCAGTACTGCGGCCATGATAGGCAGATTATGCTCGTAAACTTCCTTCGGACTCGTGATCATCGTCGGCAGAAACGCAGTCGTGCCGGCTTCGAAAACACCTCGGCAGGCCATAACAAAATCGTCCCGCGTCAGGTGAATATCGGAGAAATGCACCCCCTTGTAGCCATTGACCTGGAGGTCCACCAGTCCTCGTATTTTTATGCCATTCAAAATCTGTGCTTTACGGCCCATTCTCTTATCCGGTTTCCAACAAATCCTCTTATACGGGATTTCCGCATCCCCGTCAATACGCAGTTTCAATATCCGCCAACAACGGCAAGAGATTTTTCTTGCCTTGCCGGCGGCTAATCTCCTATCATTCTCATCGACTGCAAACAGCTTGGAAACATCGTAGAGGATGAGAACTTATGCCTTCTGAAATCAGTGGCCTGCAACCCGTCAGCAGTTGGATTGAGCTGATTAGAGATAGAAATAGCGCCTTTAACAAGAAGCTGCACCAAATCTACGGCGATAATGACGATCTAAAGATCGAAGCGGCCCGGATGTGCCTGTGCAGCCTCGGAGCATTCGCAGACAGATACGGGGCGGACCACAACGTTATCATCATACGCTCGGCCGGCCGGGTCAACCTTCTCGGCACGCATATCGACCATCGCGGCGGCTCGGTCAACCCCATCGCTGTCAAGCACATGTGGCTTGTGGTCGAGCCGCGCGACGACGACCTGGTGCTGGCTAAAAACGTCGAGTCGAACGATTTCGGCGACGAGCAGTTCTGTATCAGCCGGTGTCTGCCGGCCGGCGAAAAAATCGAAAACTGGGACGCCTGGTGTCACGATGAGTTTGAAAAACGCAGGCACGATCCCTCGGTGAGCTGGTCGAATTATATCCGTGCGGCGGTTTTGTACCTTCAGCATCTCAATACAAAAGATGACGGCAGTTTCCAACCGGTGATTCGTGGGATGAATATGATGGTCTACGGCAATGTGCCGCGCGCCGCGGGGCTCAGCTCATCGTCGGCAGTTGTAACGCTCACGGCCGAAGCGGTCGTCCGGATAAACGGACTCCGGATCGACCGCATCGGGCTGGCCGAGCATTGCGGCCATGCCGAATGGTACGTGGGAACCCGCGGCGGATTCAGTGACCACGCTGCGATTACGTTCGGCAAGCCGAATTCACTTTTGCACATTACGGCCTTTCCCATGACAATAGACAGCGCTGAACTTGCCGCCGGATACAAATTTGTGCTGGCCAACTGCCTTATCGAGGCGAAAAAGCAGGCCGGTGCCCGCGACGCTTTTAACAGCCGGGTCGCAGCGTATGCGTTCGGCCTGATGATGATTCGCAAAAACTTTCCCCAATACGCAGGCAAGCTTCAACATCTGCGCGACGTGAATCCGGAAACGCTCGGCGTCGAGCAGGCTGTGGTTTATCGCATGGTCAAATCACTTCCCGCCTCGGCCGGCCGCGCGGACATCCTGAAATTTCTGCCGGAATGCGAGCGGGAAATTCTTAATGTGTTCAGAAGTCACGCCGAACCCCAGGAGGGCTATCCAATCCGGCCGGTATGTCTCTATGGGATCGCCGAGTGTATTCGCGCCGAGATGGCCCCTCAGTGCCTGCGAGCGGGTGACATAAAGACATTCGGCGAGCTTATCAACACCTCCCACGACGGGGACCGGGTGACGAAGCTCGTTGACGGCCGGCGCGTGCCCACTGACAACAGCTATCCCGAAGAACGAATCGACGCCCTGATAGGCGATCTGGAATCGGGCGATCCCGGGCGTATGAGCCGGGCCGAGCTGTGGCGCCAGGGCGGCGGCTATAACGTCAGCCTGCCGGAGATCGATACGCTCGTTGACATTGCGCTGGCGACCGAAGGCGTTATCGGTGCGGGCCTTGTCGGCGCCGGGATGGGCGGCTGCATTGTGGCGGTCGTCGAGGACGAGCACGCCCGGCGACTGGTTGAAAATATGGCTGAACAATACTACCACCCGCGCAACCTGCCGGTAAAGGGGGAGATTGTCACCCCCGTGGGGGGTTTGTGCTCTATGGATTGAGCAGTGAAGCCGCCTCGGCGTCCAGGAATATCTTACAATTGCCATGCTGCTGTAATATCGACGCAGGACACATCGGCGTCACCTTTCCTTCGAGAGCGTTTTTCACTGCCTCGGCTTTGCGCTCGTCGGGAACCGTCACGATCAGGCATGCGCTTTTCATAATCTGCCGAATGCTCATCGAGATTGCCTGCCGGGGCACCTGCTCCAGCGTCTCGAACCAGCCTTCCCCCAACTGCTGTTTCCTGCATTTTTCATCCAGCTCGACGACGAGATACGGCTCTTCGGT
>Ga0307378_10005267_pt1 | contig 18081 bp, 6 predicted proteins | sample UN1MG_FD_202238 | JGI IMG/M metagenome (GOLD analysis project Ga0307378, IMG submission 202238) | Soil microbial communities from Risofladan, Vaasa, Finland - UN-1 | ecosystem: Environmental > Terrestrial > Soil > Coastal area > Acid sulfate soil | place: Finland: Risofladan, Vaasa | collected... | reverse complement strand
GCGTCCCCTTTTTGCCTCCCCTATTGGGACTTCATTGGGAAGCGGCGTGTTTCGGCCTCAGGGCTCCACGGCCAGCTTTTTGCGGAGGATGACGACGTCCTCCTCCTTTTCGTCCTCGTCGTCGAAGCCGCGGTTCCGCAGGGTGGCCAGGGCCCGGGCGTTGGTCTTGGCGGTTTCGGCCACGATGTCCTTCACGCCCCACCGCTTGGCCACTTCGAGGCAGTAGTCGGTCAGCAGGCCCCCCAGGCCGCGGCCCTGCCAGCGGTCGACCACCAGCACGGCGTATTCGGCCGTCTCGTGGTTCGCGTCGGCCACCAGCCGGCCCACGCCGAGAAGCTTCCGTCCGCCCTCTTCGTCCGCCTCGGCCACGATGCCGATCTCGCGGTCGTAGTCGATGAAGCAGTAGCGGGTGGCCATTTCGTGGGTGGTCTGTTTGAACAGGTAGCTGAACCGGAACCAGATCGACTCCTGGGAGCAGCCGGCCAACAGCTCGTGCCACATGGGCTCGTCTTCCGGCTTGATCGGGCGGAGCGTGACCTCGGTTCCGTCCTTCAAGCGCCGCTCGGCGACGAACTCGTCGGGGTACGGCCGAATCGCCAGGTGGGCGTAGGGCCGAACGGGGTGGGCGATCATCTCCTGATCGACGACGACTCGGGCGTCCAACGCGATCACGTCCTCCGGGGTGACCAACAGCGGATTGACGTCCAGCTCCTTGATCTCCGGATAGTCGGCCACCAGGTACGAGAACCGCATGATCACCTCGATGAGCCGATCGATGTTCACCCCCGGTTTCCCCCGGTAGCCCTGCAACAGAGGCCACGACTTGAGCGATTCGAGCATCCGTCGGGCGAGCGACTCGTTGAGGGGGGGAAGGCCCAAGGCGCGATCGCGGAACACCTCCGCCGCCGTTCCGCCCATGCCGATCATGATCACCGCGCCGAAAACCGGGTCCTTCTTGGCGCCGATGATCAGCTCGAAGCTGCTGGGATAGCTCACCATTCTCTGGACGGTAACGCCCACTATGTTTGCCTCGGGGCGTTTCTCCGCGGCGGTGCTCACCATCCGCTCATACGTCCGGGAGACCGCCTCGTCCGAAGCGAGGTTCAGCGCGACGCCCCCGACGTCCGTTTTGTGGCTGATCTGGGGCGAGTGGATTTTCATCACGACCGGGTAGCCCTCGCGGCGCGCGAGCCGGACCGCCTCTTGCGCCGACCGGGCCAGATACGGCTTGGTGACCGGGATCTCGTACGCTTCGAGGAACGCCTTGGAGACGTTCTCCGAAAGGACCTCGGTCCCCTCGCTGAGGATCGTGTCGAACACGCCGCGCAATCGCTGGCGGTCCAGCGTGAACGACACGGGGATGTCGCGAGGGGTCTCGTGGAGGATGGTCAGATTGCGGGCATAGGAGACCAGGTGCATGAACGCGCGGATGGCTTTCTCCGGCGTGTTGTACGTCGGCACGTCCGCTTCCGTGAGCAGATCGGCTCCGTCGCTGACCGTGTGACCGCCCATCCACGCCGCCAGGACCGGCTTGTGCGCCCGGTTGGCCACTTCGCCGACGGCCATGGCGGTGCCGGTCGGGTTCGTCATTGCCTGGGGCGTGAGGATCACCAGCACGGCGTCGACGCCCTTGTCCTCCAGCACGATCTCCAGGGCCTTGGCGAAACGGTCGGGCGGGGCGTCGCCGAGCACGTCGACGGGGTTGCCATGCGACCAGAATGCCGGAAGCGACTCGTTGAGCTTGGCGAGCGTCTCTTCCGACAGGCAGGCCAAATGGCCGTCGCGGTCGATCAGGGCGTCGGTGGTCATCACGCCCGGGCCGCCCGCGTTCGTGATGATCGCCAGCCGGTCTCCCTTGGCGGGCTTCTGCCGGGCCAACAGCTCGGCGCAGTCGAACATGTCCTCAATCTGGAAGATCCGCTCGATTCCCGCACGCTGGAACGCCGCCGCATAAACCGCATCGACGCCCACCATCGCCCCCGTGTGCGACGCCGCCGCCTGGGCCGATTCGATGAACCGGCCGGCCTTGAACGCGACGATCGGCTTGGTGCGGGCGAACGCCCGGGTGGCCGACATGAACTCGCGGGCCTCGCTGATCGACTCGACGTAGAGGATGACCGACTCGGTCTCCGTGGCAAAGCCGAAGTAGTCGATCAGGTCGGCCATCGAGACGTCGAGCATGTTCCCCACGGAGACGAAGTAGGAGAAGCCGATCCCTTCGTCGATGGCCCAGTCCAACACCGACGTGCAAAGGGCCCCGGACTGGGAAATGAACCCGATATGGCCCTTGTCGGGCGTGGCCGCGGCGAAGCTGGCGTTCAGATGGATCTTCGGCACGATGATGCCCAGGCAGTTCGGCCCCAGGATCCTCATCCCGTCGAACTTGGCCTGCTCCTCCAGGACCTTCTCTTCCAGCTCGCGTCCCTCCTTGCCTACTTCGCGGAACCCGGCCGAGATGATCACCACCCCCCGCGTGCCCGCCTCGCCGCACTCCCGAATGATGCCCGGCACGGTCTGCGCCGGCGTGCAGATCACGGCAAGATCGGGTGGGTATGGCAGGCTGGGGATGTCTTTGTGGGCCTCGATGCCTTGTACCGACTCCCTCCTCATGTTCACCGGGTAGACGACCCCACGGAAACCGGACCCGATCAGGTTGCGCAGGACCGTGTAGCCGACGCTCGTCGGCGAGTCACTGGCCCCGATGACCGCTATCCGATGGGGATTGAATATCTTGTCGAGATTGAGAATGCTCACGGTTCACTCCTGCCGACGGCTACACGACCAACCCCTCACATGTCGGGAGACGGAGAGGGGAGACCAGGACTTGTCAATATAGTATGTCGACGTAGACAGCGAAAGAACTGAGGATTGCGAAGAGTTCTCAGGTCAAGAAGACAACGAAGAATCGGGCGTTCTTGACGAACCTGAGACCTGTGCCGGTCGGGCGGACTCCTGCCCCACTGCTAACCCCAACTTACCACCCGGGAGTCCCGCTGGCCAGCGCCCCCGACTGCCCCCCGTGGTGAAGTCTCGTTCCGCGTCAAAACCGTGCAAAACGAGCGATAGACGGCGGCGGACTGCATGCGGAGGAAGGCCCGGAACCCCCTCCGATCTGGGGAAAGTGTTGATCTTGCCGGCTGAGAAACCGAGGCAGCGATCGACTCGGTCGACGGCACGGTTCTGGGCCGGGCGGAAGTGCTGCGGGTAGGCGACGTGCTACGGTGGCGAATCGGCGTCAACACGGATCACGTGCGCGTTGCCGCCACGCACACGAGCAGCACCGGACGACAGGGCTTCACCCGATCCCGAGTCGTCATGTTTGAGACCGCACGTGCGGACTGCTATCCTGGGCCATGCCTCGGCCGGAGGCAGGGTGGCGTGGATGGCGGGAGATCACAACCCGAGAGAGGACACGATGATGAAATGCCGGAGCGTTCTGTTCTGCCTCGTCGCAACCGCGTCGCTCGCCTCGGCGGCGGAGACGCTGTTTGAGTCCGGGCCGCAGGAGTTCGGGGGCCGGAAGTACTATTGGCTGGCCGAGTGGAAACTGGAGGTGACGCTGCCCGAGGACGTCGCCGCGGACGACCGGTTCGAGGTCTTCTTCGGCTCGAAGGGGCCGGGCAAACGAACGCTTCAGTATGAATACGAGGGCCGCTCCGGCTCGCTGGCCGACGTCCGGCAGGAGCCGTACGAGTGGATCGAGATTCCCCTGGGCAGGCTCGTTGCCGGCAAGCAGGTGGTCCTTGTCGGAAAGGGACCCGAGCGGATCGCTTTCCTGGCCGGCGTGCGAATCGCCGGCAAGTCGACCGCGGAGCTGAAGGTCAAGCCGATCCGAGTCGCCGCGTTCTCCTCGGGCGGCGGGCAATCGGCTACCTGGGCGGACCTTCCCGGGTTCGACATGGACGACGAGACGCGGAACCTCTGGGATCCCTCCCCGGCGAAGCCCGACTGGCGCCGCGCCGAGCGGTCCTCGCGATACGCCGGCATCGCTTTGGACAAGGTGCAGCGATGGTTGCACGAGCTGTGCCTTCCGATCCGCGACGAGCGGTCGGGCCTGTTCCGCGCCACCGGCGCCGAGTGGAACTATCGCGACACGGCGGCCGACTGCTATCCGTTCTACGTCTGGGCGGCCTTCTTCACCGACCGGGAAGTGCTCGACACCGTGATGATCGACGCCCTGGAGGCCGAGCAGCGGCTCTCGAATCACCTCGACCGTCTGCCCGTCTCCTACGACATGGACCAGGGCCGGAAGGTCGACATGGACTTCGACGCAATGGTCTTCGGCGCCAGCGAATACGCCAAGGACGGCCTGGTCCCGATCGTCGAGATCACCGGCAAGGACTCCCCGTGGTTCGAGCGGATGCGCGGCATCGTCGACGACCTGTTCAAGCACGCCCGCTACGAGACTCCCTACGGCACGATCCCCTCGACCAGCGTCGAGGTCAACGGCGAGCTGCTGCAAATCCTCCCGCGACTCTACTGCATGACGGGCGAGCCGAAGTACCTCGACTGGGCACACCGGCTGGCCGACCATTATCTCTTGCCCGGCAAGTTCGTTCCCTCGCGTCTCTCGGATCACGGCTGCGAGATCATCGGCGGCTTGGGGCTGCTGTTCGCCGTCGACCGGACGGCGTGTCCCCAGAAGTGCGAGCAGTACCGGCCGCACCTGGAGTACCTGTTCGACGAGATCCTCCGGCGAGGCACGAATTCCGACGGGATCATCATCGGCGCGTTGCAGGAGACGCCGGGCCCTCACGACAACGTCACCACGCGCGACGGCTGGGGCTACGATTTCGTCGGTTTCCTCGACTACGACCTGGCGCTGGGCACCCAGCGCTACCGCGAGGCGATCGGCCGGCCGCTTACGAACCTGTTGAAGCCCCGCTACAAGGAGTTCAACTGGGACCACGGCTCCCGCGACAACGTGGCCGACTCGGTCGAGGGCGGCCTGTACCTGTTGCATCGGTTCCCCACGCCCGAGGCGTTCCTCTGGGCCGACCGCGAGATCGCCACGCTGCTGGTCGACCACACCGACCCCGATCGGCTCTGGGGCGTTCACAAGCTCGAGGCCAACACGGTCCGCACGGTCCTGATCCACACGATGCTGCACACCCGAAATACCATCGCCCGACCTTGGCGCCAAGGGCTGCGGTTGGGCGCGGCGCCGTCGGGCGACGGGATCTGCCTCTTCCTGCGATCCGAGGAGCCGTACGAGGGCCGCCTGGAGTTCGACGTCCCCAGGCACCGCCTCTACATGAACTTCACGCAGGACTGGCCGCGGATGAACGCCGTGCCGGAGTGGTTCACCGTCGAGCCGGACGAGTCGCACCGCTACCGGGTGGAGGACGTCGACGCCGGGTCGGCGCAGGTGGTCTCCGGCAAGTCGCTCCGCGACGGTTTGCCCATCCGGCTCGCGCCGGGAGGGTCGCTGCGGCTCGTGGTTCGACCGGAAGGGTGAGGGAGGACGGCTCCGAGGCCGTGTCGGGACGACGCGCCGGTGCGTCGTCACGGCGGGCGCCACGTCATCCCCATGGGCAGCCGCTATCCCCAGGACTGTTATTCCTCACTCGTCGGCAGCTCCTTGATCCGCTCCAGAATCTCGTTCGTCTCGAACAAGGACGCCTCGTCGCGGTGCTTCAGGTACTCCCGCAGCACCTGCTGGAAGTAGACCGTGCCGTCGGGCGATTGGCCGAAGCGCAGTCGCCCCTGGGTGAAATCCTTGGATGGGTCGCGGTCGGTCGCCAGCTTGTACATCGCTTGCCGCCTCTCGGCGTCGATGCCGGCCACGCTCTCCCACGGCTCCAACGCGGAGGGAATCCGTCCGTGGCGCTCGAGCAGCAGGAGCTTGGGCCGCAGGTCGCGGGCCACCGCGTCCAGGTAGGCGTCTTTCGGCTCGATCGCATAGGCGAGCATCATGCCGTGAACGTATTCGATACTCCAGCGCGGTCCCGCCGTGCTCGGCGCGGGGTAGCCCCATGCGCCTGCCGGGTCCTGCACCCGAGCCATCCAATCGTTGAGGGCCAGGATCGTGTCGCGCAATCGCCGGTCGTCCGGGCGGTGTTTGAGAAGATAGGGCAGGGAGTTCGTCGCGTACTGCACGATGTAGGGCTTCACAAAGGGATGCTGGTAGCCGGACTGGTCGTCGGGGACGTAGAGGTGATTCCCCACGGCGGGTCTGCCGCCTTGCGTGAAGAGAAGGTCGCTCCCCTGCTTGCTCTGGAACTCCTCCCACAGGCGGACGGCGTGTTGGAGATACGACTCATCTCCGCGGTACTCGTAGAGCTTCACGAAGTCGGTAATGACTCCCACGTTTCGCATCTCTCCCTTGTCGCAGTGGACGTTCTCCGCCGACCACTTCGCCTGCTCGACGGCCGCCTCGTGAAAGCGCGGGTCCCCCGTCTCCTCGTAGGCCAGCCAGAAGTTGTGGAAGCCTTTCGTCACGTATCCGCGGACGTAATCGAAGCGGACCATGTAGGTTCCCGGCCCGTGCGGGCTGCCGGGCTTGTCGCGCCAGGCTCTGCCCCGGCGGCTGCCGCCGTAGTACTTCTCCTGCGGTCCCCAGTAAACGCTCAGGTTGCGATAATTCTCCGACCAGTCCCGCGCGATCTTGCCCAAACGCGGATCCCCGGTGCGAAAGTAGTCCTCCCAGACGTACTGGCAGTGGTTGTAGCGGACCATCGAGTTGATCGGAGCCCTCTTCTGTCCCGGGGACCAACTGGTCATATTGCCCCAGTCGTCGCCGTCGACCGACATCTTCTCGATCATGTCGACGTGCTTCTCGGCGGCGAGCCGGAGCAGCTCGCCGTCGGTGCGAAGCGGCGGTCCCGTGTGGTACACGGCGTCGTAGGCGCGCCAGTCGGCGTGCGCCGCGATCGGATCGTCGATGCGGGACGCCAGTATCTCCGGCGGTCCGGGGGCAATCACCAGTTCGCTCACACGCCACTGTCCCTCCTGGATCATCAGCCCGTCGCGCTCGACGTCCTCGACGGGCTCCAGCCGGGACGACCGGACCATCACGTGATCCCCTTCGACGACCGTCTCGAGCGTGCCGCGGTTCTGGCGCAGCGCGAGGGGGTTGGCGAGTGAGACTTGCCCGGCGCCGCCTAAGGCCAGAGAGACGCACAGATCGGCATCCTCGGCGAATCGGCCGGAAGGACGATCGCGTCCGAATCGCACCGGGCGGTCGGGCAGGCGACCCGGCTTTGGGCCGGGCGCGGCGATCTCGAAGCCGAAATCGGGGCACCAGGCGTCGCCCGGCAAGCGGCGCTGCAAGCGGTAGACCAGGCGGATCTCACCAAACCGGTTCACTTGAACGTCCACCTCGCGAGACCACGCCGAACCTCGTGCGATCCATCGCAGCCAGGCGAAGTGCGGCCCCGTTTCCAGCACCTCCCGATCCGGCGAACCGGCGTCTCCCAGCTCCGGCCCGAACGGCCGGACCCGTGCCATCACCTTCTCGTCCAAGGTCAACAGCCGAACCTCGTCCCCCTCGGCCTGGAAGGCAACCCGGTACGGCCCGGCTCGGAAGACCTCCGGCGCCGGCCCGTCGAGCCCGGCCGAGACCACGCCGTCACCGACCTTCGGATCGTAGCCGCCCGTGCGTGTTTCGCCGGGAGCCAATTCCACCGGGAAGCTCAGCATCACGCGCCGAACCGAGCCGTCGGGATGCCGGGTGATCACTCGCCCCTGAGCCGACACGGGCGCGCCGTTGAGGGTGACGGTCCCTGACGGCTCGCCACGGAGCATCTGGGGCGGAACGGGCATCGACACGCGCGCCACCGTTTGGACTGCTCGCCCGCCGGGGTTGGCGACGCGGAACGTCAGTTCCGTCGTGTCGCCCCCTTCGTTCGACGACGCGGCCGCGACCAGCGAGGCGGCGATCAGCCATATGCCTGCATTCATCGTTGGTTCTCCAATTCTCGGCTTCCAATGGTCGGCCCGCGATAACCCTGCGGATTCCGGCCAAGGGCATCATTTGCTCGAATCGTCCCGGCTTTCGTCCTGCGCCGGTCGGATCACCAGGGAGCGAATCCGCAGGTTGCGATCGGCGGGCGGATCGTAAAAGTCGTTGGTGAACGACAGGCTCACGTCGTGCTCCCCTTCGGCGACGGTCGCTTTCAGGCGGAGCGCGTGCCAGCCGGGCTTCTCGAGTCGGACGTCGCCGATCGGCTCGTCGTCGAGGCCGACTCGCACGATGGGAAGCTCACCGGCGGCCTCGCTCCCGCTCGCCTGGATGACGAGCTCGTACTCGCCCGCGGCGGCGAACCGCACGCGGCGGGCGATCGTGCCGTTCGAGCCGAGGTAGGCGGCGCCGTCGTCGCCTCGCGAGAAGCGGAAGTCGCGCTGGGGCTCCATGGTGGCGGCCGCGATCGTGACCCCGCCGGAACGGTCGCCGAACGGGCAGCCCAGGTTGGTGAGCAGGTTCGAGACGTACCGGCCGGCCTTCTCGGGGTTCGAGTCGTCCTCGGCCCAGCGGACCTGATCGACGAGCACGAAGCCCCTGCCGATCGGCACCTTGACCAGCACGGCCGGCTCCAGGAGCCGTTTCGACTTGAGTGGGGGCGTGGGGCCGTAGACGACGCGGTCCAGACGCACGTTGCGGTCCTCGCCGGCGGCCGGATCGTGCGCGTCGTTGACGAAGGCCAGCCCCAAGGTGTGCTCGCCCTCAACGACGGGAGCGGTAACCTGGTACGTCTCCCACACGTCGCCCTCGGTCGTCACGCTGCCCGAGCGCCGGCCGTCGAGGGACAGCTCGACTCGGGGATACTCGCCGGCGCAAGGGGTCCCTCTCCCGCGGACCAGGAACGTGTATCGGCCCGATTGCGGGAAGGCGACCTTCTTCCGGATGGAAGCCGTGCGCGACATGTAAACGCTCTCCTCGTCGACCCCCGGCTCCCCGAATTCGACCTCCATCGACTCGGCCTCCACGACGACCGAGCGCGCGGGATCGGGCTCCCCGGCCGTGATCGCGTAGTCGGCCACGGCCGTGGAAAGCGGCGTCTGCACTCGCCCGGAAAGCCCTTCCCGGTCGCCGTACCAGTAGAGGTCCTGATGGGCGAGCCCGTCGATGACACGATCGGGCTCGGCGAGGGCGACGGGGATCGCGCCGGTACGCTGCGCGAAGATCGGCTCGGGAAACAGGTCACCGAGCCGGGCAATTCCCTTGGGCGTGCCGCCGTGGAGGATCACGCGCCCGCCGCCTTCGGCGAACCGGCGGATCTTGGCGCAGTTCTCCGCCACCTCGCTCGAGTCGGCTTCGGCCAGCAGCACACCGAAGTCTACCAATTCGGCCCGGTCGAGCCGGCCGGACACGTCGGTGAAAAGCGCGTCCAGGTCGCGGAGCCGGCCGGCCAGGGGCAGCTTTTCTTGGACCACCGCCAGCCGCGAAGGCGGCTCCGGCGGCGAGGCCGCGTGGCGGAGCAGGCACTGGAGCGTCCGCTGGGCTGCCGGCTCGTCGGCCAGCTTCTCGCCGATCGCCAGTTGGGATAGGAGGTATCGCCCCCGGCCTTCGAGCAGCTCCAGCACGGCCACGTAGACGAGCCCCTCCGGCCCTCCCGAGTCGACCAGCGCCCGAAAGCGCCCGTGGCTCGGCTTGCTGATCGTCTTGCGGGCGACCACGTGATCGCCGCGCCAGAAGCGGAAGGGAGTTTCCCAAGCGTCGGTTGTGAGGGGCGGAAACGGCCCCAAGGCGGTCCGCTGGAAGGCGATCGTGGCGCCCCGGTCGACGAGGCGGGCCGGCAGCAGCCCGTGCTCGTAGGTGTCCTGCTCCAGGACGACGACCGAGCCGCCTCGGCGGACGAACGCGGAGATCGCCTGCCGCGGTCCGGCCTGGCCGCCGACGACCGGCAGGCCCTGCGCCGGCTTGGCGGCGTCCAGGGCGTGCGGTCCGATGAGCAAGACGTCGGCCTGGGGGAGTTTTGTCAGGTCTTCCACGCGAAGGGGCGTCACGCGGGCATCGGCCAGGGCGCGGCCGACGGTTCGGTCTGGCCCCTCGTAGAGGGCGATGCGGAGGCCCTGGGGCACGTCGAGCGGCCGCCGGGGGAACACCCAGTACCGCTTCTCGCTCTGGTACACCCGCTCCTCACCCCGGAGCACGGTCAGAGAAAGCGAGACCGGCGAGGGCTTGTCGACCTCGGGCATCGTGGGGGTGATTTTCACCTCCCGTCTGCCGGCCGGCGGCAGATCGAACCGCTCCCGGCCCGAATCGACCGCCGAGCCATCCCCGAGAAGCTTCCATTCGAGCGCGAGCGACGCCGGGTGCAGCGTGTCGTTGTAGAGGTACACGGTCCGCGCCACCTTCTCGCCGGAGAAGAACCGCGCGTCGTACTCGCGCACCAGCGCCGCGTTCTTCTCGTACGCCCGCTTCACGGCCAGGTAGCGCGGATTGTCGTCCGAGGGGAAGTCGCCCGTCTCGGTCAGCGTCCACGGACACGTCCCGGAGACCCCGCAGGCCCGGTACGCCTCGATCTGCATCTCCCAGGCGAGGGCCTTCGTTTGGGCCATCGCCCGGTCGTAGCCGAGGTAGGCCGCGTCGCCGATGAGCGCGGAGAACGGATCGGGCTCGCGGTAGTGCTGGATGTGCAGGAACTCGCCGAAGTAGAGCGGCTTGGTGCGATCCCACTTGAAGAACTCTCGCGGCCAACCGCTGACTTCCAGGCCCGTTTCCAGCCAGTAGCCCGCGCCGGGCCAGAGGTTCCGCTCGTTGAAATCGAGCGGGTAGTGGAGGTTGACCACGTCGGCGGCGCCCTCGGGATCGCCGTCGCCGTCGTAGAGGATGGGGCGCGTGGGATCGAGGCGTTTGACCAGCCGGCCGGCCTCGGCGAGCCGGTGCTCCGTCTGGGGGACGCGATTTCCGCCGCAGTGGAGGATCTCGTTCTCCAGGCTGATCATCACGATCGCCGGATGGTTCCGGTGGTCCTTGAGGATCGCGCGGAGATGGTCGTGGTAGTTGTCCCAGAACTCGTCCTTGGACAGGCCATACGCCCGGGCGTAGCAGAACAGGGCCGATTCCATGATCAGGGGCATGCCCACCTCATCGGCCGCTTCGTACCACCCCTTGGGCCAGACGTTCGCGTGCAGACGCATCCCCGCGCATCCCGCCTGGCGGATCCGGCCGTAGAAGTCGATCGCGGCCTCCTTGCTCAACTCCGCGTCGAGCTCGCCGCGGGGGTGGCCGGCGGTGGCCAGGAAATTGATCGGCGTCCCGTTGAGGATCAGCTTGTCCTTCTCGGTCCAGAACTCGCGAAACCCGAACCGATCGCGCCGCTCGTCCCGCGCGCCGCCCTGTTCGGCGAGCAGGGTGACGAGATGATACAAGTGCGGATCTTCCGGGCCCCAGAGCCGCGGCTTCTCCCACGAAGTCTTGAGCGTGACGGTCGACGACGACTTGGCGGGCACCGTCACCGTGCGCTCGCCGAGCCGCACGTCGGTGTCGGCCACGTGCGAAGCCAACGTCACGGTCTTCGGCTCGGCCGCCAGGTTCTCGAGCGTGTAGTCGACTTCGAGGGTCGACTGCCGCACCGAGGTCTTCACGAACACGTCGTCGAGGAAGACGTCGCTCCGGGCGAAAACCGTCACCGGCTGCCAGATGCCCACGTACGAGTATCGCGAGCCGACCGGCGCCATCACGGAGTCGCTGGCCTGATCGATGTAGCGGGCGCCGCGCGGCGGGGGGGCGCCGGGCATGCCCTCGTCGATCACGCCGGTGACGTCTTGCACCCGAACGACGAGCAGGTTCGGCCCGTCCGACTTGCAGGCGCCGGTGACGTCGACCTCGAACGGCTCCCAGCCGCCGTAGTGGCTGCCCACTTCGGTCCCGTTCACCAGCACGGTCGTGACGAACCTCGATGCGCCGATGCGGAGAAACAGGCGTTCTCGGGCGGCCTTCGCCGGCGCCTCGAACGACCGGCGATACCAGAGGAACGGTTTTCCCTCCACCCGGCCGACCAGCGACGGCACGCGGATCGATTTCCACTCGGCCTCGGGCCCCGGCGTTGAGTCGGTCTCTTGGAAACAGGCCTCCCACGTCCCGTCGAGCGAGGCGCCCGAGGTCATCCCCACGAGCGGGGAAAATACGATCAACACGACAATGGCTGCCCTGAATCGACACATGCGTGATTTCTCCTTCTGGCTGAGCGGAAGCCGACCGATCGACGACCCTCGGCTCTTCGGGCCTCTGTATCTGTAACATCTCCCGCCCGGTTTCTCAACTCCCGAATCGACTTGCAAATCCGGGCCGAGTACCGCAAGATGCAGGCGGGCGTCGGAAGGCCGCCAAGCACGCTCCCAATGCCCGTGACGTTCCACCGACGTAACCGTTCATGGCGTTCGATGAAAGTAGCAGGCACACGCCGTGTGCCGTCCGCCGCGTAACCAGTACGCCGGGGAGCCACTTGGACGCCTCGTTGCTCTGACCTGAACATGACATCCGCGGACGGCACACGGCGTGTGCCTGCTACTTTGCCGGCCGTGAACGGCTACCAACCGACCTGCCAAGGAGCCGGTGTCGATGAGTCATCGCATTACGTTGCTACCCGTGGTCCTCGTCGTTTGCTGTCCCGCGCTTCTTCGTGCCCAAGTCCTTCCGAACGGCGATTTCGAGAAGGGCACGGAAGGCTGGACCTGGTCGCAGCAGGAGGAGGCACGCGGCAAGTTCCTCGCCGTGGTGTCGGACGGCCCCGCCGGGGGCAAGGCCGCCGAAGTCACCGTCACCACCAACGGCCCCGCGCATCGGCTGCAACTGATGCACGAGTTCCCGAACGATTCGCTCACGCCCGGCCAGGGGTACGTCCTGCGGTTCTACGCCAAGGGGGAGAAGCCGACGGGGCTGCGGGTGCTGCTGATGAACCGCAACAAGCCGTGGGAGAACCTCGGCGTGTCGCGCCCGGTGTCGATCGATGCTGGGTGGAAACGCTTTAGCTTCTCTTTCCGCGCGCGCAACAGCGAGCAGCCGTTCGGCAAGGTCAACTTCTTCCTCGGCGAGGCGCGGGGCACCGTCTGGATCGACGGCGTGGCGATCGAGCCGTACGATCCCGAGACCGTCGAGCCCGACGGCCCGGAGCTCGACACCGAAAAGTGGACGGCCCGATTCTTCAAGACCGGGGCCCTTGCCAGGCTGGTCCACAAGCCGTCGGGGCGGGTGCTGATCGAGCCGGGCGAGAACCGCGCCGCCTACGAGCTGACGTTCTGGAAGGACGGCGCGAGCCAGACCGTGTCCGGCGACCGGGTGACGTCCGTCCGGGCCGAGCCGCTCGAGGACGGCTTGGGCTACCGCTTCCTCGCCGAACAGCCGCGGGCCACCGTGACGCTCGTCTATCGCGTCGACCCGGCGACCGGCATGCTGGAGTGCCGGGGTGCGGTCGACAACAAGAGCGACGCCGCCATTACGCACTTCAAATTCCCGATCCTCAACGTCCCGGAGATGCTCGGCGACGCGAGCGAGGACGACGTGCTCCTCTATCCCGTCTTCGACGGCACCGTGATCGACGACCCCAAGGCGACCTTGCGCTCGGGCAAGAGCACGCTCGACGAGACCTACCCGGGCGCCCTCTCCTGCCAGGTGATGGCGATGTGCGACCCGGCGGCGGGGTTGTACGTGGCCAGCCACGATCCCGACGGCTACGCCAAGGCGTTCACCGTCGACGCGCAGTTCCAGATTCACCTGTCGATCACGCACCTGGCCCCCGCCCTGCCGGGCGAAGACGTGAATCCCCCCTATCCCGTCGTGCTCGGCCCGTTCGCCGGCGACCCGAACCGCGGCGGCACGAGCTGGTACGACGCGGCCGAAATCTACCGCAACTGGTCCGAGCGGCAACCGTGGGCCGAGCGAAAGGTGCGAACGCGCAAGGACACGCCCGACTGGCTCCGCGGCGGGGCGATCGTCACGTTCTACAACCCGCGCCAGTTGACGCCGCCCGGCGACACGTCGAAACTCGCGGCGTTCCTCGAGGACTACACGGAGCGGTTCGACACGCCGATGCTACCCAACAATCGCGGTTTCGAGCGCTACGGGACGTGGTGCGGGCAGGAGTACCTCCCCGTGATGCCCGACGAGGCCACGTTTCGCGCGTCGGCCGAGCTGACCAAGAAGCTTGGCGGGCGGAGCATGATCATGCTCTCCGGCTACCGATGGACGATCGAGCGGACCACGCCCGAACGGGAACCGTATTCGAGCCGGGAGCGATTCGACCGCGAGGTCGCGTCCCGGGCGGTGCACGACCAGAGCGGCAAGCCGTACGTCGGCACGTCGACCAAGCCCGACGATTACCGGGGCCGGGAGTGGTCGCGGATGTGCCGGGCGACGGACTTCGCCAAGAGCACGATTGTCGATCAGTCCAAGTATTTCGTCGAAAACGGCTATTCGGTGATCCATTTCGACCAGGAGTGCAGCGGCGCGTATTCGGCCTCGGTGTGCTGGGCGCGGGACCACGGCCATCCGCCGGGCCACGGGCGGTGGGTGCATCTGGGGATGGCCGATCTCTACCAGCGGATCTCGGACGCCTGCCGCCCCCTCGACCCCGACTTCATGCTCTCGATGGAGGAGCCGAACGAGCTGTATCTCCCGTGGCTGAATCTCTGCCAGTCGCGGCCGTACGGCATCACGCCGGAATGGCCGGTCGTCGGGCCCGCCACGCGGTCCGTGCCCCTGTTCATGTATTTGTACCACGAGAACCTGATCGGCTGGGCCGCGTTCTATCCGTGGAAGTCGGCCGGCCGGCCGTGGTACAGTCTGGCCAAGGGGTTCACGATCGGGCAGATGCCGGGGCTTGTGCCGCCGCAGAATCTGCACGGAATGCGTGCGGAGCAGCGCGAGCAGTTCATGACGCTCTTCACCCGTTGCATGACCGGCTACCGGACGTTCGCCCACGATTACCTGGTCTGGGGCCGGATGGAGCGTCCGTTGGCGATCGACGTCCCCCAGCGCAGCCTCCCGTGGACCCTTGGCGGAAAGAGCCAGCGCGAACTCATCGTCCCGGCCGTCTCGCATGAAGTGTGGAGCCTCGACGACGGCCGAGTCGGCGTGGTGCTGGTGAACCCGGAGCTGGAAGCCCACGAGATCGACGTGGACCTCACGCCGCTAGTGGCCGAGGGCAGCCAACTCACGATCCGAGAAGTGAGCACCCAGGGCGGGGATCGCAAGCACCCGTCGCCGAAGATCCAAGTCGAGATCGCCCCGCTCGACATGGTTCTGGTGGAAGTAACCGAGTAAGAACGCGTAGCGGCGGTGGGCCAACGCGCCTGGCGCGGCTGCTGAAATCAGTCGGCTTCAGCCGACCCGTGATTTGCCACCAGCTTTAGCTGGTGGGAAGGGAGACGATCTCCCTCAGAACAAGCCGGCTTCAGCCGGACTTCTCGACAAAGAGGTTTCAACCGACTCCCGGTGTCTGAAGACCGGGCGAGAAGCCCGGCTGAAGCCGGCTTGTGTCACCGGGTGGGCCCCCATTTCCACCAGCTAAAGCTGGTGGCAGACAGTCCGTCGGCTGAAGCCGACTTGCTCGCGCGGTGGAAGCTGCGTCAAGCCGGGGCTTTGTGAAAGCCGCGTCAAGCGTGGAGCCGGGGCTTTCCTGTGGGCTTGGCGGCGGGCAATGGAATCTACGTCGCCGCCGTGGGGGTCAGTCGGCTGCTTGGCGGATCTCCAGAAAGAGGACTTCCAGCGGCTCGAGCTGCCGAGAGAGCTGGCGCGGCAGTTCCGTGTCTTGCCAGAGCGGGCCGAACGCGTCGCCCTCCCGGGAGCTGTAGAGGTCGACGTCGCAGCGGGCCCAGCCGGGCGCGTTTCGCGTGTCGACCGAAACCACCAGCGGCTGCGGCTCCTCGGCGATGTTGACGAACAAGTGGCCGACCTTCCCCGTCGGCGACTGCCAGGAACTGGTCAGCACGGCCGGGTCTTCCGTGGTCTGCTTCGCGGAGTCTCCTCGAGCGCGGCTGGCCCATTCCAGCGTGAGCTTCGGCACGTCGAGCTCATACGGATGGAGCATCTTGCCGAGCATGAGGAACTCCCGGGCACGGGTCTTCAGCAGCCGGCTGTGGTTGCGGAGGATGGCGATCTGGTCCGGGTGGGCGTCGAACATGTTTTGATGCGACGACCAGATTGATCCGCCGGGCGTTCGCCCGGTGACCAGGTTCATCGCGTGGGCGCGGACGTTGTGGCGGCTATTGTGGGCGCTCAGCCCGGCGCTGTCGCCGCCGTAGCCGATGGCGTATTCGTGGTACAGGTAAGAGAAGAGCGGGATGCCCACCGCGCCGTGATAGCCGCGGTACCAGCGTTTGGCGTAGTACTCGCGGACGTGAAAGCCGTCGAGGTAGGGGATCAACTGCTCGTGGGGCTCTTCGTGGAAGAGGACGAAGTCCGGGGTGTTCGCCTTGCCGCGGCTCCGCATCGCCTGCAACAGATCGTAGAACGCCCGGGTCGGATACATGCCCGGCCCCGGCGCGTGGCCGTGGCGGTCCGAGTAGCAGACGGCGCCGGCTCCCTGGACGGTCTGGTCCATTTGCAGCACGTCGACGCCCACGGCATGGGCGCGGTCGACCACCTCGCAGAAGAACTCCTTGGCCGCCGGGTCGGCGACGCAGAACTGATACGAGTGGCGTTTCCACGTGCCGGCGGGGTTGCTCTCGTTGAGCGTATAGACGGCCGGCTCGCCCGTCTTCTGATCCACGACGAAGTGCGAGGCGTACTCTTGGGCGGCGGGGATCGGCGAGCCGTCTCGGCCTTCATTGTCGAACGTGTAGAAAAGCCCCGAGAGAAAGAAGAACGGCCGGAAACCCTCCCGGCGCAGCTCGGCGATCATTCGCTTGGCCTGGGGCTCGTCGAAGATGGGGAAGTAGTCCCCGGCGGTCCAGCGGCGGTGGTTTTCCCAGCCGGCCAGCATGGGCACGACCGGGCCGTCGATCTTCTCGCGAAACGTTCGCAGATGGTCCGGGAGCTTCGGGTAGTAGGAGCCGCTGCAAGTGCGGTCGTTGCCGTACGTGCGCACTTCGCACACGTGGACGTCCGGTCCCGCTTTCCACCAGTCGGGGACGTCGTCGCGTTGGGCGAGCGTCTTCGCGCACCACGGCTGCTTGACCGCCCATTGCTTGTACAAGTCGGCCGACTCCTGCCACGTGCCCTGCGTTACGCCCAGGACCACCGGATAGGGGCTCGTCCAACGTTCCCCGGGCTTCGCCAGCGGCGTGAACTCGTGCCACAGCAAGAACTCCTCCCCGCGCCGTGCTGCGCACCAGGCCATCGGACGCCCGGCCACGTCCCGGCTGGCCAGATAGACGCCTGCCGTGCGGTCCTGGTAGGTGAGGAACTGGGCCGAGAGCGAGCCGGGGTAGGGGAGCGAGACCGTGTAGCCCGGGGGCCACGTCGCCGCCGGGTTGTCGATCCGCGTGCCGGGCAGGGCGGGGAGCACGAAAAAATCGTCCTCCGCCGCCTTGCCGATCGCCGGCACGGCCGCAATGCGCGGGAAACGGACGAGCGTCATGGGCCGGCCCGAGCGGTTGTCGACCTCGATCGACCAGACGAGCAGCGGCTCGGCGGCCGCGCAGCCAGCGGTCGCCCGCACCGAAACGTCGACCTCGGGAAAGTCGGACCACTGCATCCTGACCACGCGATCCCCTTCGCTCTCCACAACGGCGACGCTCGAGCTTTTCGCCGCGCCGGCGGCCAGCGTCCTCGCGGTGCCGTTCTCCTCTTTGAGCACGAGAGAGAACAGGTCGTGATCCTGCGGCCCGGCCACGACGGCCGTCCCGCTCGCTTTGTGGACGAGCCGGCCCACGTGAGGCACGGGCGAACGCTCCACCCGAAGCTCCAGGACCTCATTTTCCAGAACCACGGGGGAATCCGCTTCCTCCGCCGCCAGGGGCAACGCCCCCATCCAGGCAATCACCGCAATCGCTGCGAACAACCTCGCCATCGCAAAGACCCTCCAAGTATCCGAGAGACAACGCCGCCCTGCGTTAGGATCGGCCGAAGAACAACTTCCGCATTTGCGGAGTAGTAGGCACACGCCGTGTGGGCTGCTCAAAACGGCCGTCAATCACTCGCCACATTGTGTCCCGTTTGTGTTCCATCCCCGTACGCCGAAGGCGTTCAACAAC
>Ga0307378_10005266_pt1 | contig 18083 bp, 17 predicted proteins | sample UN1MG_FD_202238 | JGI IMG/M metagenome (GOLD analysis project Ga0307378, IMG submission 202238) | Soil microbial communities from Risofladan, Vaasa, Finland - UN-1 | ecosystem: Environmental > Terrestrial > Soil > Coastal area > Acid sulfate soil | place: Finland: Risofladan, Vaasa | collected... | reverse complement strand
AAAGCATTTTCATAAAACAACTCACTATTAATCACTGATAATCAACAGGTTATGATAATTTTTGGAAAGGTCAATTTCATAATATTTAGTTCCTATGCCCAATTCATTATTTTCCGACGAAAGTGTGCAGAGAAAGAATTAAAAGAATACCGCGATCACCTTGAAGAACTGGTAAGAGAACGGACTGTCCAGTTAAAAGAAGCCAATGAACAACTTCAAGAGGAAATCACTGAGCGGAAGGTAGCGGAGGAAGCGACTAAACTTGCCTACACTGAGCTCGACTTTATCTTCAACGCTACCGGTGATGGAATGTGTGTGATTAGTAAAGACTTCAAACTTCTTCGCGTTAATGATACCTTTTGCACTATGCTTGGTGTAATCAAGAATGATACGGCAGGGAAAATTTGCTCTGAGGTGTTCCGTCACTCTCTGTGCAACACTCTCTATTGTCCGCTATCCCGTATCCTCGGCGATGAGAAACGTTTTGAATATGACTTGGAACTGGAACGTAATGATGGTCTTAAAATTCCCTGTATCCTGACAGCAACTCCCTTGCGGGGCAATGGTGGCGATCTGATCGGTATGGTTGAAACCTTTAAGGACATTACCGACCGTAAGAAGATGGAAGAGGAGTTACAGAGAAGCCAGAAGATTGAATCTATCGGGGTTCTTGCTGGTGGCATCGCTCATGACTTTAATAATATGTTAACCACTGTTATGGGAAATATCTCCCTTGGAAAACTTTATGCGCAATCAGGGAGGAATGCCTCCAGAGTATTGACGGAAGCAGAAGGCGCGTGCCTTCAGGCAAAGAACCTGACCCAACAGTTGCTTACCTTCTCCAAGGGTGGAGAGCCGATAAGGAAAGATGTTTCTATCTCAAGATTGCTGAAAGATACGGCAACGCTTGCCTTAAGCGGTTCCAGGACAGGACATAAATTGTCCTTCCCTGATGATCTCTGGTGGGGAAAAATAGATGAGGGGCAGATAGGGCAAGTAATCAGTAATCTGATAATTAACGCTAACCAGGCCATGCCTGAAGGTGGGCTGATCGAGATTTTTGCTGAAAATATTATGCTGAGTGCAGAAGATAATTTACCTCTAAAAGATGGCAGGTATATAAAAGTATCAGTAAAGGACTCCGGGATTGGCATACCGTAAAAACATCTCCAGAAGATATTTGACCCTTATTTTACCACGAAACAAAACGGAAGCGGTTTGGGTTTAGCCATAACCTATTCTATTATTAAAAAACATGAGGGATGCATTACGGTAGAATCTAAAGTGGAAGTTGGGACTATTTTTTCTGTTTACCTCCCCGCTTCAGAGAAAGAAGTCTTTATGGTGAAAGATATTGTGGAGGAAAGACTCTACTCTGGCAAAGGGAAGGTTTTACTGATGGATGATCAGCGGAGCCTCAGAGATATGGTTGGAGAGACTTTGGCTTATCTTGGATACGAGGTTAATTGCGTCAGTGAAGGGGGGGAGGCAATTGAACTCTATAAGAAAGCAAAAGAGGAGGGAAATGGCTTTGATGCAGTTATATTGGATTTAACGATACCAGGAGGTATGGGAGGGAAAGAGACTATTGAGGAATTGCTCAAAATAGACACTGAAGTTAAAGCAATCGTTTCAAGCGGTTATTCCAACGATCCCATCATGTCGGAATACAGGCAATATGGTTTCAGTGACGTAATCAACAAGCCATTTGAAATTACGGAACTGAGTAACATATTGAACAAACTAATGAAAGCGGTAAAATAAAGACGGGGTATTTTTCTCCTTCATCGGGTATTTTCCTACCTATATGGAAACCTTTTTCTCCTTCCTGATTTACGGAAATTTTCATACTTTGCCTTCTGTTCATCAGCACGTGTTTGCAGCTTGGTAAGTATTTTTTGTTCAGCGAGTGCATTTTGTTCAGCGAGTGTATTTTGCTCAGTAAGTGTCTTCTGCTCAGCAAGTGACAATGGCTGAGATTGCCAGGAGGTGCCATCCCAACGGGATAAATACAGTCCCCAATCATAAGAGGTATTCACTTGTCCGTCCTTATCCTGTGCCCAAATCGCAGAAGGCATTTTACCTCTGTAGATAACGATCGGTGTTTCAGCCAGAGCAGCCTTGGCAATACATACAGGCTCAGCCCATCGCTCTCCATTCCAGAGAGATCCATAGAGAGAAGAGCCATTGACTGACTGATTAATCCAAACTGCCGCTATCTCTCCATGTGGTCCGGCAGCAAGATTTACCTGCTCATCACTGCCAGGAAGTTTGGCTACTATCTTCGGGACCGTCCACTTTCCCTCTATCCGCTGTGAATACAGAATATCCGTCTGGTCAATACCCTTAAGAATTTCTTCAATTGAGCTCTCCTCATAGGAAAGCCACTCAATGGATGCACTTGACCATACAGTCATTGGCTTCCCAGAAGAATCAAAGACTAAGTACGGGTCTTTGTGAAAATCTATCCTGGGGGTTATTTCAGAGGGACTGCTCCATCCCTCTCCAGTATAGGTCGTAGTATAGATTTTCGTGCCGAGCTTTGAGTCGGCAAGGGCCTTGGTCCAGACTGCCATGATTTCTCCCGATTCACTTTTGGCTACCGATGCTAATCCGTCATTATAGATATCACTCGATATATCGTTGAGAACCGGCTTCCCCTCATAGGCTGAACCTGTCCCTATAAGAGGTTTTTTCACCCATTCGAGCATTTCATCTACCAGGACATTTCCTTCCCCCCATTAGGTAATGCATTGTTTTAGTTAACTTGTCTCTTTGTGACTGCACCATAAGTGGTTTTGGAGTAAAAGTATTAAAATTACCTAACATTTTCTGAATAGAATTGAGATCACTCCATTTGTTAAGTCCCAGATTTTTAAATCCCTGAAAAGAGTTGGGATCAATTGTCCTGCTCGATTCGCTTAAGCCATAATCCTTGTGATATCTGCCCACAAGCGCGACCAGCCCCTCAGCGACACTTACTGCCCCGGTTACGTGGATAGCCCGTGCTTGAGTAATGACTGGAGGACCGTTTGTCAAGCTCAAAAAAAGCTCGCCAGCGCCTTCCACAGCCCCCACCGCCTCAAACTTCTGTCCGAAAGTGTTAAAAACGACTTCAGGCCCCATCTCCAGAATAAGATAGAGCAAAAGCTCGGATGGCTGTTTTGGGTTGTTGGGCCTCTTGATATAAGAGGCAGATGCACCCACTGCAACAGTGGGGCCTATTCTGTACATACCCATCCTTGTTCCACAGACATGCAGAGGGTGAGGGTGAGAAAGATACAAAAAGTCAGAACCTCCACCAAACGTGGTGATCGTTTGCTCAACGGCCGACTGTCCATCAGAAGGGTTGGTATGGATAGCGGCCTGGCCAGAGGAGAATAAAGTAAAGCCAATGGCGGTATGGGAGCCAAAGGTCAGTTCGGCAGCCAGTTCGTTGAGTGCCAGGGGAGTCACAAAAGAAGGATTTCGTATTGGTCTAAGGCCTGAATTCCCACAGATAAAGTCGGACAATTCAAAGCCAACACTTTCTCCGATAAAAGGGATGATCCTGGGGCGCTCGATGCCTAGTCTTAATAACGTAATTTCCACGCAGCCAGCAGAAACCTGAGGAGAGGTGGGATCAACTATATCAATGGGATCTTCGGGCAGGCCTCCCTGGCCAACCACATTAGAAGATGGATCTGCTATTTGATCAACATTGAGTTTTGAAACTGGTGCTGTAAACTGTGAAAAAGGTGTGCCAAGTGCCTGAACAGATGAGGTAGAGGCAAGGGTCTGACCTGGTGAGGTAATAGTTTGATAATAGAGATCCGCATCGTCATCGAGAGATGCCCGCTGCAGCCATAGAATTAACGGATGATGATTGCGATCCGTAGCCATAGCGATCCCATAGTCACTATTGCCATCGCCAGTGATAGCTTGTGGCTCGCTCCAGGTGATCCCGCTCTCAGTAATTGTGCCTGTTGAACCCATGATTTTTTTTGGGGAGGTCAAAGTTTCCCAGGCGCAAAAGAGAGCTTCAGGTACTCCCTGATCCACTCCTTCAGGGGTGACTTCGTCACCGGAAACTCCCTGATCTGTAGTCATGTTCTGTGTGGTCATGCTCTGTGTAGTCATGTTCTGATTAACGAACTGTGGCGCATAGATAAGGACGGGCCTTGTTCCCCCATCACCCGGGATCTTCCCGGAATAAATCCAATTCCCCTCCTTGTTGACCGCCCACCAAAGCTCGTTGCCATGCTCCCAGACCAGGTACATATTCTCCTGGGCATCCAGGGCCATAGCCGGGTTATGATCTGGAACCTCTACTTTTTGATCAATTATCCCTTTTGCCCTTTTTCCCATTAGGAGTCTTATGCCCGAAGGGAAGATGCCATTTGCCTTTCCATCACCTGTTTCCCCACCCAGTATGCCTGATAGATAGTTCTCGAAATGGATACGTTCCAAGTTGCTGCCAGGGTTACTGATACTATCCCCTGTGCTGCTAGCAGAGTTATCAGAAGCCAGAGTTTCTGATGAAGAGTTACTCTGAGTTCTCAGAGAATTTGTTTCCTGAAGGGAAGAATGGATAGTATTTTCTGCCTGAAGCATTCTTCTCCTTCCTCCCAATGGCGCAGATACAATTGAGCTGCTTTGGAGTAGAATAAGGAATACAGCAATAAAAATGAGGCTATTTCTTTTCAATAAGATGGTAAATCTATCAGAGATTTTCCCGCTTATTTTCAGCCCTTCTTGCATAACCGTATTCCTCTCAAGCAGATCATTGACTATCACGTTTTATTTTAGATAGCATAAGATAATGAATTATTCACACGGGGATTAAATCGGTTTTTTTCATAGTGACTGACTACCAGTTAGGTTAAAGGGGGCTCATCTGCCATAAATCAAGAGCTGTTTTTTAGTAAAAAACTCACGAAGAGTGATTGAAGATTGATTATGGATAAGGATAGAGCAATTTTAGGATAGGACAATTTTAAAAAGACAGGTAAGCAAATGGTATCGATTCAGTATCGGCAATGATCTTATTACTTTGGGGTGTTGTGGACAAACAGGGAAATTGAACCATATGAGGGGCAGAGTTCAGCCACAGGGCAGAGGGGGCAGAGCGGTTTTGGGGCCTTGCAGATTTGCCGCCCATGAAAAATGAGGAGGTGGGAAAACTGGGTCCATTCCTCCTGTGGGATCATTTTGATTAATTCCTGCTCGATCTTGTCCGGGTCTTTTTGCCGGGTGAAGCCAAGCCTGGCCGCCACCCGCTTGACGTGGGTATCCACTACCAGGGCCGGAATATCGAAAACATTGCCGAGAACTACGTTGGCAGTTTTGCGGCCCACTCCGGGCAATTGAGTAAGATCTTCCATCCGGCTGGGAACTTCGCCTTGGAATTTACTCTCCAGGTGCTCACAGCAGGCCTTGATGTTTTTGGCTTTGTTATGGAAAAAACCGGTAGACCGGATGTCCTGCTCCAGTTCGGCCAGATCTGCCTGAGCATAGCTTTGAGCCGTAGGATATTTGATAAACAGCTTTTCGGTAACCTTGTTTACCAGCACATCCGTGCATTGGGCCGAGAGAATAGTAGCAATGAGCAACTCCAAAGGAGATGAAAACCGCAGTGCGGTTTTGGCCTCGGGATAGGTTTTCTTTAAAATGGAGATGACCTCTTTGACCCGGTCAGGTTCGGAGACTGTCTTCATAAAGGGCCTGCCTTACGGTTTTTTGCAGTTTAAGGAAGTATATTATCCATACGGTAAATACTCAGGCAGGCACAGTGGGGCAAAGGCAGCGGCTGCGCCCAAGAATATGCACAAAGAAAAAAGAGCAAATAGGCAAAACAACTTTGTGCCTGTGCGCTTTTGCCCCTATGAACCTGAGTAGTTGATCCATATTAAACAATAAGCCCTCCGCTGTCAATTGTCTTATTTTTCCAGCGTCTTATTTTTCGGCGTAGATTTCTGCTGATAAAACGCGCACATGATGGGGTCTGGCCCCAACTCCGTTTCTGCCCGCTTACGGCATCCGCCGCCGCATTCTTGCAGATAAACGCATGAGTTGCAACTGAGATGAGTCAAAGGAATATGGGTCAACCTGGCCCAGCATCGCCCCAGCCCTTCCCTGATATGGCCAACAGGGCGTTCGGCATAGTAACCGCATTTGCAGACCGATCCATCCGGCATGATAGCGCACTGGTGGTGGCCACAAGTAAAGCCTTCGGTGCCGCCGTGAAAGCTTTCTCCGAAGGCGAATTTTAAACAGGGAGCGATCTGCTCCGGGGTGAGCCCTAAAAATCGGCCCTTGGCGCCTGCCTTGTTATCCTGCAGAACATTGATTCCCCACTCCCTTACTCCCAGATCGAGGAGGAGAGGAGAGAGTTGCTTAATTTCATCCAGATTTTCCCGGTGAAGAAGAGTGGTTATGGAAACTTCAAACCCCTCACTGCGGCAGAGATGGACAGCGTCGAGGGCCTGGTCGAAGGTCCCTTTCCCCTGAAAGTGCTCATGCCCCTTTTTCATACCATCCAGGCTGATTTGTATTTCCTGAATCCCCTTGAGAATTGGAATCGTCTGCGGGGTGACAAGAATGCCGTTGGTCTGAAGTATCTTTCGAAGATTTATCTTGCTCAGCAATTCCAGGATCTCTTCAATATTGGGGTGAAGCAGAGGTTCTCCGCCACAAATCAGCACCTTGAGACCCTGGAGCCGGTCGAATTCGGTTAACACCTGCCGGATAGTGGTCGGGGACATATCCTGAATGCAGTGCGGATTCAGGCGGCGGCGGTGGGGATAATGTTGAATATTAGATCGGGTGGTAATCTGCAGGTCCAGATAGCGCAAAGAGGGAGAAAGCAGGGGAACAGGCTCCCGTGGCTTTGGCTGTGTACTGATTTGCAATTCAGGGTGCAGCGACAGTATCCCTTCTTCCAGACAGAAATCTAAAAAATCAGGCTCCGGTTTGAGTTGATCGAGCCGATGAATTCCATCGCATTGGGCTAAAAACTCAAGAGCCTCATTATTAATTTCGTAAAGCTCGTCTTTTTCGATGTGGTAAAGGTGAGGCTCCTCCAAGAGCCGGATAATGCATTCCGGACAGATGGATAGGTATTCTTTCCCCTTGGCGACATCCTTTTTTCCGTTCTTCGCTATTGCAGCCATAGAGAGTGTACTCCTGATCTATTCGAGCACCACAGATCCCCCTCGCGGGGGACCCTATGGTGCAACAGTGCTCGTTAAGAATTTTTTTGCCTGGCCTAACAAAATCCGCTTCGACGGCCAAACTTTTGGGTTCCTTTTTTTATTTTCCAGATCTTCATTGTATTAACCTCCTTGCTCTAGCCACCTTGCATTAACCCCTTTACATTAACATCATTTTTAACCGCTCCAGAGATTTCTCTCTTTCTATTTATTATTCGGACCCGAAATTTTAAAGGAGCTACTTACCACGTTTATCTTTTGGCGTATTTGAAAAATCTGCAAAGTTCATTTTATGACCCAAAAGTCTTTTATTGACTTTTTCGGAACAGTTTGACATCATATTATAAAGAGATACATAACCTCATAAATACTTATCATTCATGTTGCCCTAGAATAAGGAATGTTATGAAAAAAACAGTCGCTTTAATGATTAAAGCTCTCCTCCCTTTAGTAGTAATTGTGTTATTTTCTCATATTTCCCTGGCCAAGATAACACCTCCCGATTTAGAGAAGAAGCCGCCCAAAGAGAATGTTGCTCCTCTTTCTTTAGAGAAGAATCTACTCAAACAGAATGGTGCTTCTTCTCAAAAGAACGATTCTACTCAGGCGAAGGAGCATTTTCAAAAAGGTGTGGAATATTCACGGGCCGAGAAAGTTGATTTGGCTATCCTGGAATATCGCAAGGCTTTGGAATTTGACCCTAATTTATCCCTGGCCCATGTAAATATAGGTATGAGCTATATTCAGAAGAAAGATTTTGATACTGCCGTCCAGGAATTGAAGAAGGCAATCCAAAAGGAGCCAAAACTGAAAATTGCCCACTTTAATCTCTGGTGGGCTTATCGGCAGCAGGGAAAGCATGATAAGGGAATCTCCGAATTAAAAACGATCATTGCTGTTGACCCAAATGAAAGCAATGCTTACCAGGACCTGGGAGACAGCTATCTATCGGATAAAAAGATGATTCCCGAGGCCATTAATGCCTATACACAAGGGCTGTCCAGAAGTAAAGAAAGTGTATCGCTTCACCAGAAGCTTGGCAAGGCTTACGAGCTCAACCAGCAGTGGGATAAGGCTATTGAGCAGTTCCAGCAGGCTATTGACCTGAATAAGACTAACTTATATAGTTACCTGTTTCTCTATGTCACCTTAAAGAAAGCAAAGAAAAATGACAAGGCAAAGGAGACCATCCAAAAGGGTCTTTCAGCCTATCAAAGTGAGCCTCGCCTGGCTGAATCATCTTACAGTGAAATTGCCCATATTTTTGAATACCTTTTGGGAAAATATCCTGAAAAGGATCTGTTGTCCATCAAAAATCCCATTATTGCATGTCAGGCAAATTATTATATCGGAATGAATCACCTGTTCCAAAATAAGCGCAAAAAGGCTATCCAATATTTGCAAAAGGCAGTTAATTCCCAAATGAATTTCCTTTCAGAATACGAATATGCAAAGGGTGAGTTAGAGCATATCCAGGCAAAAAAATAAATTCGATGCCTTTGCGTTCTTTTCAAAATTTCTATTCTTGACAGGCGCTGCAAAAATTTTTCAATTAGAGGGCCAATTGTAGGGTGGGGTACACCTGCCCACCAAAAAACCAATGATCATAATGAGCAGTGACCTCAAAAAATCTCTCCCCATATCTCGCACGCATTCCCTATTCAATTCGTATTTCATCTGCTATCTCATGCCATTATGAAGGAGGTCTCTATGCTTTGAGTTCACTCAAAGTCGGCATTAAAATTGAAGCAGTACTTGACAACGAACCGAATTTTAAAATAAGATGATTCAAAGATAAAGATCCTACAAGGACAAAGAGAGAAATACTTTGGCCTTTTTGTTGGAAGGGATGATTAACCCTGAATTAAGGAGGGAAATAAAATGTTTGGCATTGGGACAGGAGAACTTCTCGTAATCCTTGTAGTAGCCTTGATCATTATCGGGCCAAACAAACTGCCGGAGTTGGCAAGAGTTCTTGGCAAAGGCCTTGCTGAATTCAGAAAGGCCGCTGACGATCTCAAATCTTCCGTAACAAAGGAAATGCATGTTGAGGAAGAGAAGCGCAAACTGGTAGATATCCAGGGCAGTCAAATAGTAAAGGAACCAGTAGATATCCAGTGCAGTCAAGTAGTAAAGGAACCAGGCAGTCAAGAAGTAAATAAAACAGAGGGTGAGCAGATTCAGGTCGAAGCTTCAGGGCCACCAGCTAATTCATCAGAGGCGGCAGTTAATCCAACTGAAGAGAAAGGAGATAGAGGCGAGGATGCTGAAAAAAAACAAGGTCTCCTTTGATGATAAGCTCCCCATTACTCATCACCTCGCAGAGCTTCGTCAGCGGCTGATCTATGTTCTCATTGTAGTGGGGGTTTTTTTTTCTATAGCCTACACCTTTTCAGAATACATCCTGGTCTTTATAAAAGGCCCTCTTCAGGATACTGCGTGTGAATTTATCTTCACCTCTCCTACGGAAGTTTTCTATTCCCACATGAAGTTGTCGTTTTTCGTTGCCGCATGTTTTACAGCTCCCGTCATCTTTTACCAAATCTGGGCATTTATTGCACCTGGACTCCACCAAGAGGAAAAAAAATACACCTATCCCATTATCATTTTTACCTCCGTATTTTTTATTATCGGCCTGTTTTTCGGCTCCCTGGTCATAGTGCCGTTTGGCATGCGATTCTTATTGAGCTATAAGGTTTCGCCTGAATTGATATCGCCGAAAATCAAGATAAGTGAATACCTCGATTTTTATATCCTGACTGTGTTAATAAATGGGATCATCTTTGAGTTGCCATTTGTTGTTGTATTCCTTACTAAACTCGGCATGGTTAAACCGGAGATGCTAACCAAAAATCACAAGTGGGCCATCCTGATCATTTTTATCGTTTCCGCAATCTTCACTCCTCCGGATATATTCTCCCAGTTTCTCATGGCTGCTCCATTAACTATTTTGTATGAAATCAGCATCCTGGGAAGCAAGCTGGTTTACTGGCAAAAGATGAAAAAGACGAGTGAGGGCTAAGTACACCGCGCATTAAATACGCAGCCAGTGCCGTAGCGCAGGCTTCTGTGCCTGCCCTTGCCCCGTGTATGCAGGCGACCACAGCGGGCAGCCCCTACAACTGGCTGGGTAATTCCCGCGGCCTGTACTAAGGCAGCAATCAAAATTTTACATAATCAGCATAATGAAATTAGTATATTGAAATCAGCATATTGAAAGAGAAGGAGTTTCTTAATGAGTCACAAAGTTACTTTAATCCCCGGAGATGGCACTGGCCCGGAGATCAGCCAGGCTACCAGGAGGGTTTTGGAAGCAACAGGGGTATCTTTTGATTGGGAAGTCGTCCACGCTGGAGCCGAGGTGATGGACCGCTACGGCACACCTTTGCCTGCCGAAGTTTTGGAATCTGTCCGCAGGAACAAGGTGGCACTGAAAGGGCCGATCACTACTCCGGTAGGGAGCGGTTTTCGCAGTGTAAATGTCGCGTTGCGCAAGGAATTGAATTTATACGCGTGTGTGCGGCCCTGTAAGACTTACCCTGGCGTCCGGTCCAAATATCAGGATATTAACCTGGTCATTGTCCGTGAAAATACAGAGGACCTGTATGCAGGAATCGAGTTTGAGCAGGGCGATCCGGATACCCTTAAGCTTATCCAGTTTATCAAACAGACTAAAGGGGTACAAGTCGGCGAAGATTCGGGCATCAGTCTCAAAAATATTTCAATCAGCGCCAGTGAGAAAATAATGCATTATGCCTTTCAATATGCACGGGAAAACAACCGGCGGAAAGTAACCATTATCCATAAAGCCAATATCCTTAAATTCTCGGATGGTCTTTTCTTAAAGGTTGGGCGTCGGATAGCAGAGCAATACCCGGATATTGAAGCGGAGGATCGTATCGTAGACAATATCTGCATGCAACTTGTCCAGAAGCCGCACTTGTATGACGTGCTCGTTTTGCCTAATCTCTACGGAGATATTATCTCCGATCTTGGAGCAGGGCTCGTCGGAGGATTAGGCGTGGCGCCAGGGGCCAATATCGGGGATGGAGTGGCCGTGTTTGAGCCTACCCACGGCAGCGCCCCCAAATACAAGGGGATGAACAAGGTCAACCCCATGGCCATGATGCTTTCAGGCATGCTAATGCTGCGCTACTTGAAAGAGCAGGATGCTGCGGACCGATTGGAAAAGGCAATTGCCGCCGTGATCCGAAAAGGAGAGAGAGTGACCTATGATTTATTGCCCGATTTAGATACCCACAAAGCGGCATCCACCGAGGATGTGGCCGATGCAATAATCGAGGCTTTGTCATTATAATAACCTTCTCAGGCAGTTACTGAATGACACCTTTCTAAGGGCATTGGTAATATAAAGGACAGAAATGTCTTGAGCCTGATGAGGTAAAAATGGATGGCTAAATACAAATTTTCGGTGATTATAGAAAAAGATCAAGATGGTTATTTCGCCTTTTGTCCTGAACTTCAGGGTTGTTATACACAGGGGAACACACACGAGGAAGTTTTAGAAAATAGTAAAGATGCCATTCGTCTTCATGTAGAAGACAGGATTGAAAGCGGAGAAGAGATCCCAACGTATGAATTTGTAAGCCTTAGATCTTTGGAAATATCGGTATGAGTGAGACACTGCCACGAATAACAGCAGCTAAAGTGACCCTTTCCGGGCAGTTGATATATCCGCAAAGCCATTGAATTCATAATTTGAATTTATCGTAAGAGTGAGGAAAAAATGCTGAGAGAGAAAATAGCCATCATCGGCGCAGGGAATGTAGGCGCTACTACGGCCTATTTGTGTAGTTTACAGGAGCTCGGTGAGGTGGTATTGGTCGATGTCGTTGAGGGCCTTGCTCAGGGAAAGGCCATGGACATCGAGCAGTCCCTTGCTGTCCTTCACCGGGACACCACCATAACGGGAACGACTGACATGGCTCAAATAGCAGGCTCCCGGATCGTAGTGATCACTGCCGGTCTTGCTCGTAAACCCGGCATGAGCCGGGACGATCTGGTAAAAGTCAATGGTGAAATTATCCGTGGAATTGCCGGGAAAGTGGCTGCTGCTGCTCCCGATGCTCTTATTATCAATGTCACCAACCCAATGGACGCCATGACCTATCTGGTGCAGAAGGTGAGCAAAATCCCGACATACCGCGTTCTGGGTATGGGGGGAGTTTTGGATAGCGGGCGATTCGCAGCCGCAATCGCCGGAAAAACGAGTGTATCAACAAGCCAAATTTTCGCCCTGGCGATTGGTATGCATGGAGATTTGATGGTCCCCCTGCCGCGACATTCTACCGTCTATGGCCAGCCGCTGCCCTCTGTGCTCTCCCAGGAGGAGATTGAGGAGCTGATCGGCCATACGATTCACGGCGGTGCACGGATCGTTAAGCTCCTTCAAACCGGCAGCGCCTACTTTGCTCCGGCAGCCGCTATTGTGGAAATGTTACAATGCATCCTTCATGACAGGAAAAAAATTCTCCCCTGCGCGGCCTATCTCCAGGGTGAATATGGACAGAAGGACATTTACCTTGGGGTCCCGGTACGCATGGGCTCCCTGGGGCTGGAAAAGATCGTGGAACTGGAATTGGATTCTTCGGAAAAATCAGCTTTCGAGAGATCTGCCGAATCGGTAAGGGGAATGATTCAGGTACTGAAAAGTGCATCACTTCTTCCCAGATAATATCTTTCACTGACGGACACTTCACTGCTGGATACTTTTTAACTAAACGGTAACGATAAGCGGTTGAATAAAGTATTTGCAGCAGGTAAAAAGAGGGCATATCAATGAAGGAGAGTGTATATACAGCAGTAATTAAAAAAGAAGGCGACTGGTGGATTGGTTGGATCGAAGAGGTTCCAGGAGTGAATTGCCAGGAACCGTCACGGGAAGAATTATTAGAGACCTTGAAAATAACTTTACAAGAGGCATTGGAATTTAACAGACAGGATGCTCTCAGTGCTGCTGGAAATAATTATCAGGAAGAAAAGATAGCTCTGTGAAACGCGAGCTGCTATTGCGCTATCTTTGCTCTCAAGGGTGTGAACTCATCAGAGAGGGTGGGCGGCACTTCTGGTGGCATAATCCATCATTGAATAAGAGGTCTGCCATTCCAAGGCATACCGAAATAAAAGATATTCTTGCAAAGAAGATATGCAAAGACCTTGGGGTACTACCTATGAAATAACACCTGACAAGGCAAATCTATCTGGCTGGCTCTCATTCTGCTGTACTTTCGGTTATAGGGCTCGTGGGAGAGTATAGCGGTTTTCACTTGGCTAAACTACAGATCTCTCCCCCTTTTCTAAAGGGGGCGGGGGGGATTTTTATATCTGTAGCATACACAATTGAGAACCGCTATAAGAGCCGGTGGGGGCATGAGAGAGTATATTAATACTCTGTATACAATGTATATTATTCATTATAATGGAGGAAAAAATGGAAAAAACACTCATTATGGTCAAGCCGGATGCAGTAGTCAAAGGTTCAATGGGAAAAGTTTTGACCCACTTTGAAGAAAAGGGGATGAAGATTGTTGCTGCCAAGATGGTGTCTCTCAGTAAGGAAGATGCCAAAAAGTTTTATTATGTTCACCGTGAGCGGCCATTCTATGATTCTCTGACCGATTTTATGTCCTCTGCCCCAATTCTGGCAGTAGTTCTTGAAGGAGAAAACGCTATCAGCCGTGTCCGGGAAATCATGGGAGCAACCAATCCCAAAGACGCCAAACCAGGGACTATCCGCAGCAGCCTGGCGGATAATGTAGAGCGAAATGCAGTGCACGGATCTGACTCCCCGGAGTCAGCGGCGTCTGAAATCCCTTACTTTTTTAACCAACTAGAGATATGCTCGTATTAATTTACGGCAGAAGTTAAACGCCGGTTTTCCTCCTCTCCTATTGGGGGCAATTGTTCCATTGGGTCTTCCTACCCTTTGAGGGAGATACGCCTTACAAGTTCCTCCCCCTTGAGGGGGGAGGTTAGGTCTGATAAGTAGGTCTTCCGTGAGAGGATCTTCAAGCTCCGCGAGAGGCCTTTAAAGTCCCCCTTTTGTAAAGGGGGATTTAGGGGGATTTTAAGTAAAGCGAACAAAATCACCCCTTACCCTGCTTTACAAAAGAGGGGAATAAAAACCTGCCCTTGTCAGAGAGGTTAGGTGGGGGAGGTCTAATGGAAAACCGGATAGTTACTTTCGCCGCGATGTTACGGGCCTATTGAAATAAAGAAATAAAGAGATGAAAAAAGGAATATTAATAATCACATTATTAGCCGTGCTCATCACCTTGTATGAGGCGGTGGACTGGTATACTCATGGAGACATCGTAGGTTATTTTATCCATAAAGGTTCAATTACCCAAGGCAGGTCTGACTTTACCCCTAAGTACCTTGGACTTTGGACGCAAGGCGGAATAGAAATTCCAAAACGCCCTATAGGAGATGTGCTTGAGTTTGCAGGCCAGGACCCTGCCCCGATCGTAAAGCAGGGTTTAGGATTGATCTATGTGACGGGTGATGGAAGTAATGTTGACGAATTGATGCTGAGCCGGTTAACGTGGTCGGAAGCGAAAGAGGTATTTACGAAAAAGGAAGATATTTCCTTCCATATTGCCCCCAGTTACAAGATGAAGCCAAACATGTATGAAATTATCTTCGATCCTGTTTTGAAAAAAGGCTACTATGTTTTGCATTACAGGCAGGGCACGGCTGTTTATGCTTACGATTTTATCATTATCAATGATGCGCAGGATACTCAATACAGCGAGGCAGTGAAAAGCTGTGACAAATTCTTGAAGTACCTGATGGCTGAAAAATATTCGAAGCTGTCAGACTTGCTGAGCAATGACCTGAATAGAAGGATCATTTCCCAGGGAGAGGGCAAAAAATTCAAAAGCGGATTTTTGGAGAATGTACTCACGGTTATCAAAGAAAAATGCGAGCAGACAGACCCGCTCTTTGTGAATTTCCCCTCGTATAGAGACAAAAGGGAAACATTGGATTACTCATATAGCGTCAGGCTGGATAGAATACGGCCTGTCAATGTAGTAAGGGGAAGAGTCGTGATACCGTATGAAGTGAAGGTTAATCTGGATAAGCAATCCTCTTACAAAGCAGAGGTGGATATAGAGGTAATAGACGGGAAAATAAATGGCTATGATATTCTTTAAATAGAGACCTAAAAACCGTGAGTTCGACGTAACCAAGGCCCTGATCTTGGTAGAATTAATTGTGTCAGACAAAAACCAAGAAAGGAGGACCAAAAGTCATGTTAGAAGAAATTTTTTTATGATGTTGATGATTTTTGTAAGGTATTCGAGAGGTGTTGGGAAACACAACGGATTAATGAGTCTGTTGATTTAGTCCCAAAATGAGCAATTTTTACAAAAACAGCACGTATAACATATTGTTTTTATAACTATTCAATTTTGGCTTTTCGGGGGTATTTACTTGACTCAGGGTGAAGTTATAATCAATTGTTTTTTTAGCCTTTGCCCTATAAAGCCATTATTTACTATCATTTATACAATTAATTAATTTTCAATATGTTAAACTATTAACTATGATTTTTACCTGAGTCAGGTAAATACCCCCATTGGCTTTTTCCCAAAATCATAGTAAATCAACAGACTCATTAATGGGCAGGATTTATCGTGTGTGAAAAATGCAATAAGAGTAACAAGAGATAATATGTGACCTGCGCGATAGCCAACGCATTTAATAAAGAAGATTATTCTCGTTACTTTTTGTTGTATTTTCACGAGGTGACGAGATTAGCTCGTTACACACTCCTATAACTTTAAAACCATCGCCGTGCTTTTCTATAGGTACTAGAAAAATATCGATGATTCTTTCCTCTTTATCTCGGACAATAGCAACAAAAGGAGATTTCTTTTTAGAAATAGTTTCTTTAATGCGCTTACCCAATTTTTTTTTACGGAAAGTTATAACCTCAACTTCATAAGGATATTGTCCAAAAGCTCTACGGAAAAAGGGCATTGTAAATGTAATTTCTTTTAATGCCGTATAAAAATTATTTTTTTTTATTTCATCTATTAAAGCCATTCTTTCCCCCCCATAATATCTCTTAAACATTTCAATGTCCAGTCAAGAGGAAGAAGTGCTGCCTGTAAATCAGCGGGTGATACTTTATGCCTTTCTTGCAGCAATGCTGTAAGCTTATTAAGCTGCTTTATATTATTAACTATGTTTTCTTTCTTGACAATATTTTCGGCAAGTTGATCGAAATCCTTTTGATTAAATTGAGACGCCATATTTTTTTGTTGTTCAGTTTTTTGTTGCTCAGTTATAGAAATAAACACCCCTTTCTGTTCCACTAAGGTAGTGTTTTTTAACCTCTTAATAGAATCAAAATCAATGAATTGATTTGCATTTTTAGAATCAATAACTAATAAAGCTGCTAATGACATATCATTATTGAAGATGCCAATGGCCATGTAGGATCTTATTTTGTATTTTTCATCACTTAACTGATTGAAAGTTTCTTCTCTTAAATTAAATTCGGATATATAGTACCTTTTTATTTCTTCATTGTTGCCAATTAATGTTTCGGGAATATTAGCGATAATAATGCTGTCGGAGAGCTTGTTTATATCATTTCCATCCCAACCTATGGGCCAAGCTTTACCAGGAATACCCTCGGTTTGGTTAAAACGGGTTTTTTCCCCTAAAAATCCCGGTGGGGTGCCACCGCCAGTTCTATCAAACGGTGTAATAAACCATTTCCCATCGCAACATTCTGGTACAAATAAAGTTATACGGCATTGCCCTTGCCAATTGTAACACCTATTTAATAAAGAAAGAAGATTTTGGATTAATTTTTGTTCGGTTGAATTAGAAATGTAATTATAAGTATCATAATATTCTTGAATTATATTCGTAAAACTTGATAAAGCTAGCGCAATAGAAAAAAACCATACCCATTTACTTGGTGTATCAATAATTCTTGCTGGTATGAGAGGAGCAAATAAAAGAATTATTGATAGCCATAAACGAAACCAAGCACATAATCTCGGGACTTCTCTTCCCTTGTAACGGTATGCTTTGAAAGTATTTTTAAGAGTTGGAAAAATTTTTTGAATCTGCATTAATATAGTAAACCTACTACTTCATCATCAAGCCGAAATACCATAAAATTTGAATATCTTCACAGCTTCCCAGAATTTGCAGTAAAATAGACTATCTTGGAAAATATTGCACTACAACCTTTAAAAATTATCGTGCTATAAATAGCTCGACAGTTAAAAGTTCTACTATCAGTCTCAAAAATGAGACTGATAAGTAAATTAAAGGTATAGTAGAAAGCATCTGTCTTTGCATAGGCTGACTTTTTACTTAAAGCAAAGTCAATATCCGTGCAACTCATGCTTTAATTCGCTTTTAGGGAAGCTCGGTCTATGGACTTTAGCGAATCTCAAAAGGTCGGCTCTCTATGAGAACTTATCACTGTCGAGTAAATAGTATTATGCATCTTCTTCAAATTTCAAAGTAAAATAATTTTAAGCATTTTCTCTGCCCTTGATGAAAAATTATAAAAATGCGATTAATACCTGACTTATTGATATGGAAACAGGTGCCTATAAATATTATAGGCTCATATTTATTAGACAACATATTCATAAAACAACAGGAAAAGAGACCCCCATAGTGTCAGGGAATACGACCATTTCTCTGCTTGGATTTTATTAATATAGTAACTACTACATTATGAATGATAAAATTGTATTTTGCATTAACTTAATAATTTAGTCAAGGAAAATCTATCAGGAAGATAAGAAAAGGTAGGAACAAAGAGTATATTCTTGATATCGATGCTCAGGATATTAACTGCCGGTTTCATTTTTACACTACATAACCTCAAGGTCG
>Ga0307378_10005265_pt1 | contig 18086 bp, 8 predicted proteins | sample UN1MG_FD_202238 | JGI IMG/M metagenome (GOLD analysis project Ga0307378, IMG submission 202238) | Soil microbial communities from Risofladan, Vaasa, Finland - UN-1 | ecosystem: Environmental > Terrestrial > Soil > Coastal area > Acid sulfate soil | place: Finland: Risofladan, Vaasa | collected... | reverse complement strand
TGAGGGCTTTGCTTGAGAAAAATATTGATCTACCGCCTTGATTATGCTATAATTCATCAAGTTGAAAACAGGCGTTTTGACATTGAGTGCGTTGCTCAATACCATCAAAATACCTGTGAACGGTTACGTGATGACCTCATGATAAACACCTCCAAGTTTTTTTATATTCTGCGATTTAAAAAACAAAGATTATCATAATTAACAACACTTCTTAATACAAATCTAAACTAAAGCTCGCGATAAGGCAGCCTGAGCGTTTTACCCTGGACCTCGCCGGCAGGAAATTGTACAAAATTAATCGTATCCATCAGGTAAATTTGATATTCTATTTGCAAATCAGCACAGCGATACGGTTGAGTAGTTATAGTTTAAAAGATTGCCTACAGCCCTGTGGGCGGGTAACTTCTAAGCACTAACTCGATAAACTTTGTGTGAAAGGAAGCATTTATGGAACGGAAAAATCTCTTTTGCCTGGCTCTTGTACTGCATGGGATATTCGTATTGCTTAGTCCGGGATGTGCCGTCGCGGCAGAAGTCCAGCGGCCGCAGGCCTTAATCGGACATGAAGTCGGAGCCGACTACAAGCTGGCACGATATGAAAAGATCCGGGAATATTTTCAACACGTGGCCGAGAATTCCACACGAGTAAATGTGCGCGAGATAGGGCTTACCACCGAAGGCAGGAACATGATCATCGCGGAAATTACGGATGATGCCACACCGGAAAACATAGACAAGGCAATAGCAAACCAAAAACGGATTGCCGACCCGCGATTGATTAAAGACAAGCAGCACGAAAGTGACCTGATCGCAAACGCCAAAGTTGTTATACTGGTGAATTGTAATCTGCACTCCACGGAGATAGCGTCCAGCCAGATGGCGATGGAGCTGCTGTACGACCTGGCTACCGGGACATCCCCGGACATCCGGGAAATTCTCAAACGCGCGGTAATCGTACTGATACCCAGTGCCAATCCCGATGGCCTTGACAAGGTCATCGATTGGTACGAAAGGTCACTGGGAAAACCCTGGGAAGGCACTGGTATGCCGTGGCTTTATCAAAAATATGCAGGCCACGACAATAACAGGGACTGGTTTATGCTCAATCTGAAGGAAACCCGCTTAGTAAGCCGGGTAATGTACAAAGAATGGCTGCCCAACATCGTATATGATATTCACCAGATGGGCAATTCGGGAGCGAGACTTTTTGTTCCGCCGTTCTTCGATCCGAAAAACCCAAACGTACATCCGCTTAATGACCATATGATGCTGATTATCGGTGGACATATGGCGGCGGAGCTCACGCGGGAGGGCAGGAAAGGAATTCTTAATAGTGCGATGTACGATAACTGGTGGCAGGGAGGTTTTCGCACCGCGGCATATCGCCATAACATAACAGGAATACTCACCGAAGCGGCGAGCGTGTCAATCGCCTCGCCCATTTTCCAACGCAAAAGCGAACTGACTGGAGCGAAGCGAGGAATGCCCGATTATGCCATAGCAACTAACTTCCCCGACCCGTGGCCGGGTGGCTGGTGGAGACTGCGAGACATAGTGGATTACGAAAAGATTGCCTGTATGAGCCTGTTTACGCTGGCGGCACGGTATCATGATCTGATTAAGAGCAACACAATCAAACAGGCACGCGATGCGATAGAACGGGGCAGGACGGAACCGCCGTTCGCGTGGCTCGTTCCTCCGGATCAGCTCGATGACCGGACAGCAGTCCAAATGCTGTCCATCCTGCACGCGACGGGAGTCGAGGTGCATCAGGCAGAGGATGGATTCTCCGCAGATGGTGTGCAGTACCCTGAAGGGACTTATATCCTCTTTTGCTCACAGCCATACCGTTCTCATGTGAACGACATGATGGAACGGCAGGTGTATCCGAATCGGTCATCCTACCCGGGCGGACCTCCCGAAGTCCCGTATGACACGGCCGGCTGGACTCTTCCGTTGGAGATGGGCGTGCGCAGCGTCAGTATATATCAGCCGTTTGAATCTCGGGCAAAAAAACTGGACGTTATCACCCTGCCGCAAGGCAAGGTGACAGCATCGCCGGAAGGAACTTCCGGTTATATAGTAAAGGCTGGTGCCAATGACAACTATCGCTTAATCAACCGTTTGTTCAAGGCGGACATCCGGTTTCAGGTGATTCCTCCACAAATCCGATGGAAGCATATAACACCATGTGGCTCTTTATTTATACCCGATGCTAACGATCTGGCCCGAGCAGCGCCAAAACTCCTTGAGGGGATTTCCACAGAACTGATCGGCGTGCAGCAGAAATATTCTGAAGTAAAAGCTGCACTCAGGAGCATATCGTCACCCCGTTTGGGACTCTACCAACCGTGGACGGCCAGCATAGAAGAAGGTTGGACCCGGCTGGTATTGGATAATTTTGAGTTTGCTTATACTTCCTTGCACAACGCCGAAATCCGGGCCGGGAACCTAAGCGAAAGATATGACTGCCTGATTTTGCCGTCAGTCAGCTCCGGTTCGATCATCAAGGGGCGTTCTGTAGATACAACCGAACCTCAATACGTGGGTGGTATAGGCTCCGAAGGGATTATCGCTCTGCAGAACTTTGTGCAGGATGGAGGAACACTGGTCTGCATAGACCGCTCGTGTAATCTTCCGATTGAGCATTTCAATATCCCTGTTCGCAACATCCTCAGCGGGAAATCATCGAAAGACTTTTTCTGCCCGGGCTCCATACTGCGCATTTGGGTGGATCAAAAGCATCCGGTCGGTTACGGCTCACCCGAATGGGTCTCAGGGTATTTTGCGAAATCTCAGGCCTTTGAGCTGATAGAAGAGTCGAAAAAAGAAGATAAGGATCCGCGAAGTCCTGAAGTTCGTTTTCCCGCTCGTGTTGTGGCGCGATACTCGGATACGGTCCTGCTGGAAAGTGGATGGATCAGGGGCAAAGAGTTGATAGCAGACAAACCGGCAATTGTCGAAGTGCAGTATGGCAGGGGTAAAGTCATCTTGTTGGGATTTCCAGTCCAGCATCGCGGGCAGACATACGGAACTTTTCGCCTGCTGTTCAACGCAATTCTGGGTAGTACGACAGGCACGGCCGCCGCTGAGCTGATCTCGAAAGGCAGGTAGATTGATGACCACCGTTTTTAATAAAAGCAACCTGTACAGTTGCCGGAACAACAGGAACCTCTTACATTTGTTACTCAGTGACAATTGAATAATAAAGAAGTATTGCTCCAGTTAATCGAATTGTGACGGGTAGCATCGGTGTTGTTGGCCGAGGCACTGCAAACATGGAAACCTTTATGGGTACGAAAGAGGTTTAGTTTATCGCCTCTGCGATGTCACCGCTAACCTTCGGAGTCATAATACGGCGCAAAGTCAATATACCGTATGCAATAACCTGGAGAATCTGACTTGAGCCCTTTGAGCGCACCTTTCCTGTAGTCCGCTGTTTTCAAAACATCTTAAAGCTATCAACTTCTTATCCTCGGGAAGATTTTTACTGCGAAGGAACAGCGAGTGACGCTTATGCCATAAAATTTTTGCCGCCTTATTCAGACTACAGTACCGAGTTCTTTTACGAACGTCGGACCAGTACGAATCACAACAACAGCAAATATCAAGCTGCTTATCATACCACCAAAGCTGAAAACCTCCGAAAGAACGATATTGGTCATCCCTGATCCCCAAAACGCTGCCGGTATAAAGTAATTGTTTTATTTGGGTCCTGTCTTCGACATTTATTTTTCTCATCATAGAGTCCTCCCTGAAAAGTTATCGTTGTTGCTGCTGATATTTTATCCTTTATCTACTTAAGGCATTTCACGATTAATAGGTAACACATTATCCAAGAGTTTTTTTATGCGAAAGAGGGAGAATATTTTCCTCTGTCCGGCCATACTTATTTTACTTTTTTTGAGACTTGCGATTTGACCGTTCTCTATTTTAAATAGACGCTTAAACAACCCTTTCTATTACAAATAATTTGCCAGGAAACTCAAACAATTAAAAAAACGCCGCCTTTTTATGACAAATATTTGTGCTTTTTTGAGATTTTCTGAAAAATTTTCAGGCAGAAACATTTTTCGTTATCGGGGTTAAATGGGGAAAGTCGCCGGGTATGGGAGAAAATGTTAAAGCTGTTAAGCTGGAGCTTTGGGTGATGGAAAAAGGGTAAGAAGTTTCCAATCCATTAGCATCCTTGCCTGTGTTTAACCGAGTCATACTGCCGGTTCAGGTGACACCAAGAAAAGCTCAAGAACAAGAGTTAAATCTGTCGATGACCAGATTAAACAGAAACAAAAAGAAAAGAGCTATGAGAAAAATATGCTTGCCCCTGTGTGGCAGAAGACGAGTATTTCAAACATTACTAAAAAAATAAAATGGAATAAAGGAATAAACTCGCTCTTACCTACACAGGGGCTTTTTTCATATCTATTTATTCCCACTCTCAACCCATCGGAGCCGAGCAGTATAAAAATTGAGTTGCTTTATTTAACGTCGGCGGATACGCAAGAGGCAAAGCTTTCGCGGCGGCAGTTCAAAAGAGACACGTGTCCTGCGGCTTTCAACAACGAATTCATCTGTTCCCGGCAGCTTCTGTTCTTTGCCGTTTCCGGCGGTGACAGTCAGTTTATACCGGCCCGGTTCAAGTAAGTAGAACTCCGCTGATATCGAGCGTTTTTCCCGACCGAAACTGAACAGCTCTGCAGTAAATCGGCTGCCTGAAGATTCGGTGACAAAAACGGCTATATTACGAGGCCCAGTCAGCCAGCGGACCGCGTTCAGTGGGAAGTATCCGGCATCGCCAGGATCGCCCGTTACCATCGAATAAAGCAAAGATGGGTCCGGTACGTGAATCCCGTCGACAGGCTTTTCCAGAATGCCATCGTCTGCGAAAAGTGACGGGAACCGTAAAACACGGTCGGTATAGCGAACTTCGCTCGTGTAACCTTCGAAGTTTATCCGCAGAGCCTCGGTATTTTCTCTAAGGGCCGATACGAGCGAGTTCGGATCGCCGTACAAACGAAAACGCATGTACGGTGATATTTCCCTGGCGAGTAATTTATCGAACTCGGTATTTCCAGTAAGAAACCTGTATTTTGTGATTACGCTCGATAGGCCGCTTAGTTTCGATGCGCACCAGGCCTCGGTACCTGCGGCCGGCTGCTTATGGGATGGTGCGCTCAGGTACTTGAGGCGGACATTGGCCATCGAGTGGATTGGTTCGAGATATTTAGTCTGCCCGGTCATGTGGTGGGTAAGTAACAGCGTGTGCGTCATCAAGCTCATTGCGCTGGGATAAAGGTACAAAGTGTATTCGCCGTGGTTCCTGGGGTCCCACCAGTCGGGCCCGAGACCGCCAACTCTTCCATCGGGCCAGTGTATCGCAGTGGGGATAATACCGGCGGGCTTACCGCGTTCGGCCCGTGCGGCGGCATCAACCCAGGTATCCATCCAGGCCGCAAATAGCGAAGTGAGCCTTTCATCGCCCGTCCGCTGCCAGTAAAGCAGAGTCGGCTGAACTACCCGTGGGTGATACACGGTGTCGCAGGCACGCTGTGGATTTGCATCGACTTTGTCCGCGGTAAAATAAGTGCTCTTGAATTGCAGTAATCCGCGTTCGTTTCGAGCGGTCCAGAGCCCTTCCATAAAATCGGCCAGGCAAAGCGCACGCCTGCGCCAGAGATCGTTTTCCGGGTCGAGGTGCATCATCGGTGTTATGGCATCCGCAGAGTCCTCGGCAGTGTGCTCAACGTCTGACATTCGGGTTGTATACCCTGGTTTCATGTGAGGCTGACTCATCAGCGCTTCAGAAAAGCGAGCCTGGGCCCGAGTGATCTTCGGATCGTCGAACCCAATAAGGACCGGCACCCACCATCGCCACATTTCACAGTCGTCGCCCCAGCCTCCACCATACTGGCCGTCTTGTTGCATACGGTTGTCAATCCACCACTCGATAATATCGACCAGGCGTTCCAGGGACTCCCGCTGATAAATCGCCCACTGAGGCGCACCCGGAACCGCCTCGTATTGCTTATACGGCCCGGTTGGATCGCCGAGATACATCCGGGCGATCTTGTTTTGGCCAAATGCTTCAACATATCTCTCAAAAAAGCCCCGTGCTACTGCAAAGAATTCGCGCCGTCTTTCCGGAATATTCCAGACGCTGCCGGACTCCATTGCGTACCAGATGACCATTCTGCCGCGATACAGCCATGTCAGCGGATAAAGGTCGGAGCTCTCGGGAATCTTAAAATCATAGTCCTTATTGCGCTTTACTTCCCCACCGAAATAGTCTAATCGTTCTTCGTGCAGCCAGCGGTCAACCTGGGTGATGAGCTTAGAAAGGTCGTCCTTGAAAGATTCGTCCAGGCCCGGCCTTTTCTGCAGTTTTTGCAGTAAGTCCAAACGCAGCTCATCACTGCCGGCGTTGCCGGCCTTTTGGATAATTTCACGAATCGATTCATCCCCGGCGGGAGTATTCGCCGAAGATAACGTGACAGCCGATACCACCACGAGCCATACAATCACTGCCGGCCACCAGCTTTTACCTTGTCCAAAGGTACCGATTGGTTCCATTTTGTTGCCTCCTGCCGGTTAGTCTTAATGATTACAAAAACAACTCAGGCCCACGCTTAACCTCACTGACACAGGCCCCGAATTGGTACGGGCTGAAAATTATACAATACAATTCCATAGCCTACCAGCTATTAAATTATTTGTCATAGTCCCACAACCCCTGGAACAGTTATTCAGGCAGCGTCCTCTTGTTATTGTCGCTTAATCTGATATACTTGGCTTTTATCAGGCTCATGTGAAAAATGGTTTTATAGTGCGAAACAATAAAGGAGATTTTCCTATGGACAATCCTGTAAGTCGTCGAGATTTTCTTTGTTCAATGGCCGGAGCAGCCGCGTTGTCTGTTCTCGAACCCACAATTTCTCTCGCTCAGCGTGATTTGAAAAATCCTCGCAAAATGAATGTCCTGTTTATCGCCGTAGACGACCTTCGCCCACAACTTGGCTGCTATGGCCAAAAGCAAATCATCTCACCCAACATAGATCGCCTGGCTGCTCAAGGTCTTCTCTTTGAACGGACATATTGCCAGCAGGCCGTGTGCGCCCCGTCGCGCGCCAGCCTGCTTAGCGGGACCCGGCCCGATACCACCAAAATCTATGACCTGAATACTCCCCTGCGCAAGGCAATGCCCGATATCCTCAGCCTTCCCGAACATTTCAAGAACAACGGCTACGAAACCATTTCCATCGGCAAAATCTATCATCATCCCCAAGATGACCGCAAGGGATGGAGTGCGGACCCGTATCGAGCCGGTACTTTTCCGGAAGGTGCATGGAAAGGTCGAGGCTACCTTACCGAAAAAGCCTTCGCTCAGATGGAGCAGTACGATAAAGCTAATCCTAATATGCAAGGCAGAGGTCCGGCATTCGAGGCCGCCGACGTATCCGACAGCGCTTACCCCGACGGCTGTAACACCGACTACGCCATCAAACAGCTAAACCGACTCAAGGACAAACCATTTTTTCTCGCCATGGGTCTTTACAAACCACATCTGCCCTTCAACGCACCAAATAAATATTGGGACATGTATAAGCCCGAAGACATTAAGCTTGCCGACAATCCCTTTGTCCCCAAGAACGCTCCAACCTATGCCACGACCAACTGGGGCGAATTGCGCAATTATTACGGCATCCCACAAGAAGGCCCCTGCTCCGATGAATTAGCTCGTCAATTAATCCATGGCTATTACGCCTGCGTCACCTACATCGACGCCCTGATCGGGCGGCTGCTCGACGAGCTTGACCGGCTCAAGCTCAGCGATAAAACCGCGATTATCCTGTGGGGCGACCACGGCTGGAAACTCGGTGAACACGCCGGCTGGTGCAAACATACAAACTTCGAACTCGATACCCATGTGCCCATGATTCTTAGTGTCCCGGGAATGAAAAACGCCGGCCGACGTACCCGGGCTCTGACCGAATATGTCGATATTTATCCAACCCTTTGCGAAGTGTGCGGCCTTGCAATCCCCAGGCACATCGAGGGCCTAAGCATGGTCCCGCTGCTCGAGAATCCCGATCGCCAGTGGAAAAAAGCCGCCTTCAGCCAGTACCCGCGAGGCAACATAATGGGTTACACCATGCGCACAAAAAACTTCCGCTATACCGAATGGCGGGACAGAAAGACCGGCAAGGTAATGGCCAGTGAATTATACGACCACGAGAAAGACCCTCAGGAAAATGTCAACGCCGTCACTCAGCCGGAATATAAACAGGATGTCCAGCGACTGGCCGTGATTCTAAAACGAGGGTGGCGTGCCGCCCTGCCTAAGTAAATTTCTACATTCTCAGCACAGTGAAAGGCTCGATGCCTTCTGTTGAAAATCACGCTTTCGCTGATTGATAATACAGAACATCGGAGGTTTTGGCTCGACCTCATGACTGCATGGATTTTTTCTTTTGCCTTTCCAGTTTTTTCTGTTGTTCGATTTTTTCGATTACGGCTTTGAGCTCCAGCAGATGTTTCTTCGGCAGTACCAACTGCAGAGTCGTCTTACCGCCGGCAGTCAGGCCCGAAAATGCAATATTGCTCCGGCTCGGCACATCGAACTGTGGCATACTCGCATCACCGGTGCTCATAAAGCGGAATGCCAAATTGAGCAGACGGACATAATTAATGGTTCCGACAGCATCGGCCTGTCCGCTGTTGGGTATCGCCTCAAGAGCGGCCTTCATCTCCGAACCAATCTTCTTGGGACCGCCGGCCCTGACCTGGTCTATCAGCCTGCGGATAGCCTTATCCGCATCACCGCCAATCGAATACACGCAATAGCCGTCCACGAAAGCCCAGCGGTAATTCAGGCCATCACCCCATATCTTTTGAATCATCTGGCTCTGTGGTGATTTCTCATCGCCCATCTTGAACGCTACTTTAGCAGCGTCGATCCCGATCCCTTTGTAAGTACCCGCATCACGTTCGACCTTGAAATCCATTTCCATGCCAAAGCCTTTATACAGTTTGTTCAATATCCCTTCCCGCATCATCTGCATCTGCTCTTCGATTACTTCTGTGAACGCCTTCTGATCCCTGACTTTGATGACATACTTTATCGAGAAAGGCGAAGAGTCTTGTTCGCCTACGCCAAATGATATGGCCAGCGAATCACCCAGTGCATCAATAGCTTTGGTCGTGAGTTTCTTCAATTTTTCAAGATCCTCCTCGGGTATACCCTCGGTCGTTATCTGACCTATCAGACTGAAAATCTTCATATAAAACGTCTTTATACTCTTATGGTCAATCTTGCAGCCCAGATTCATCATCGAACCGTCTTCGAGATAGCCTAACAGATTTTCGTAGTTCCCGCTTATGGCATCGCCAACGATCGCGGCCATCTCCGTGCCGGGCACAGGCTTGACGTCGACAGTCACGTTGCAAGCCTCAGAGGCTGGTGACAGTCCAACCACAACGTGGTCGGTGCCCTCTATCAGCATCTTGAAAATGCCGGCGTAGAAATTAAGGATGCCGGAAGGATCCATCATCATATCCTCACCGCCCTCTTTCATCTTCTGTAGTTGGGCTTTCATCTGCTCCAGCTTGCCAGAAATCAATGATTGCATCAGTTCTGAGCCCTGCTTTACATTTAGATACAGCCATACCGGCGAGCTGGCGGCCAGTTTCCTCTCTTCAGGTTCGAGGCTCATACCAAGGCTCTGTTTTCTCTGCGCCATCAACTTCTTGACCCGGATCAAATTCTCGCGGGCATCCGGCGAACAAAGCAGAGCAAACCGGCGTAAATTCGTCGCCAGGCCCCGGGCTTTGCCGTCAACTGTAATTGTCGAGATACCCTCATCATCCGGCTGCCCGCAGTTGGGATTCCCGGAAATGAAATCCTCATATTTTCTGACAGGTATCAAAGCACCAATAAACAGATTACCCATGGGGCCGCGACCTTTCGACCCGCCCGGAACATCTATACCAAAAATTGCAAAACTCCCCTTCCTGCTAACACCGCTTAAACTTTCATCACCAAGCAGCTCGCCCAATTTGGAAAAAACCTTTTCTTTAGCATCAAAAGATTCAGACGTAATGCCCCTCAAAAAATCATTGGCAGCCCCTAAAGTACTCTCAAGCTGATTAATGCGAACGCAAAACAGACTCCTGGCCGGAATTGAACCCAACAAGCCGACGGTGGAAGGCTTTTTCGACTTTGCTGCCCATACGCTGCCGACAGCCAACAGGCTCACTAACGTTATAACAACAGCATTTCTGAGATTTTTGGAATTCATGACGGCTCCTTTCTAAATTTCTGTACCCTACTTTTTTTAAAGCTTCAAAGATAATTACGCATGACAAGCCGAAAACTCACAGCTTTTTTCCAAAATACGAATTAAATTTGGCACTTCCTGCCCGCGCAGATAATTAAAGATTACTCCAGTATCAGCAACTACCATAATCTCCTCTCAAAAGCAAGATATTTCTCCGTGCCGGAACACTCTATTTTTCTCTACGGCCGGAAAAACCCACCCCCCAAATTTGACCAAATATCGGCCCTGGCGATAACCTTTGTTCTTGCCGTCCCGAGCCTTAGAAATTACAGTACCCTGTGAATATTTTTTAAGGAAAACTCAATATGACACTCATCAAATGTTCAGAATGCGGTAATCAAATATCAGACAAGGCCTTGATGTGCCCAAAGTGCGGACTGTCGATGGGCAGCTGTTTATTGGGTTATGAATATCGCTCAAAAACAGAACTCTTTGGCCTTCCACTCCTGCATATTACCTCAGGCTTCAATCCTTTGACAGGCAGACCTCGTATCGCCAAAGGCATCATCGCCATTGGCAACATAGCCGTCGGCGGTCTGGCTGTTGGCGGTATTTCCTTTGGTATCATCAGTTTAGGTGGATTAGCACTCGGTCTGACTGCAATTGGAGGATTAGCTGTCGGTCTGTTGCTGGGCCTTGGTGGCATGGCAGTCGGTATGGTCGCCATTGGTGGAGGTGCCCTGGGCTACTACGCACTCGGAGGTGGAGCGTTTGGAGCCCATCCGCTCGGCGGAAATGCTCAGGACCCTCATGCCGTGGAGTTCTTCAAGAGTTTTCTCGGCTCCTGGGTCGAGCAATTTCAACAGGCAGGAAAGCGTTAGGCAACTGACATTTGTCCTGGGCAAGGGAGATAACAGGGACGGACCTATTATTGATACCGTTTCGTTTTCGTAAAATGGGTGCGTCACTAATTAATTCCGAAAAATTCCAGAGTCACCCGACAATATTTAGCAGAGAATAGTTTGAAACCTATAGGGCTCTTCGGTTATTATAAGCTACATAGCGCTCGACGATACGGCTGACAAGTGTCAGGCATAGAATGTATTTTAGGTTTAACCGACAAAATGGAGGACCAGACCCATGAAATCATGGCGCATTATATGTTTAGTTTTGGCAGCTTATTTACTCACTGGGACGTTCCGTGCTTATTCAGACGAGCCTTGGACGCAGTACAAATATGATTGCCGGCATTCGGGAAATGTGCCTGAGAGGAGCGTAACAACACCTTTAGGTTTGATCGGCGCGGTCCCATTGACGGACGCCATCTTCACAGCACCGGTGGTCGCAGGTGGACGTATCTACGCAGTTGATGGGTCCGCCGTTGCCTTTTGTTTCAATGCTTCCACATTGGAAGTTGAGTGGAGATGTGAAACTGACAGTGGCAAGGCAAACTGCAACAATGTATCCTCGCCAGCTATCGCAGAAGGTTATCTTCACTTTGGCACAATGGCTGGTTCCTACTATGTTCTGAGCGCAGACAGCGGGACCGTCGTAAAACAGATCTCCTGCGGTGAGCCGATTTTCAGTTCACCTGTCGTCGCTAATGGCAGGGTATATTTCGCCACACTGGGTTCGCAAGTCTATGCCCTTGAGCCTGATGGCACTGTGTGCTGGATCTGGGACTTCGTCAAAGAGAAACTTGGCTTTACTGGAAATCGCTGGAGCGGTTATGATTGGCTTGTAAGCAAGGGATCGAGGGTGACACGGAATGATCAGTTTTGCTGTTCGAGAGACTTAGCTGTACATAACAAGACGCTCATTATCCCCTCTGGTGGTTCGGTTGTATGGTTGGAAGACCTTGGAGATAAAGCTGAGGTTCGGGCAATGCAGGAGCCCCGTAATACTACTCTTGGACTGAGCATTGCCAAAGATGGAACTGTCTATCGACAGTGGACTCTCCTGGACAACGGTGGCAGGGTAGACATGTTGCGATTGGGTGAAGGCAAAGTGCAAGCTGACTATGTTCGCGGCACCAGGACGAGTACGCAGGGTGGGCTACTAAGTTTCTGTTCAGTCAGTTTGCGAGGCCAAGATGTTTATAGATGCCGACCTGAAGAGGGTTTCGGGCTCTGCAAGCATGCTCCGGGCCAGGAGCAACCTCAATATCTTGGAGGTTATCCATCTATTGCTTCGCCGATTCTGCTTGATGATTCTGCTGTCTTCGGTGGACTGGACGGAAATCTCTACGTTGTCCCACTGTCCGGTCCCGGCAAGGTATGGTCGTTTAAGACCGCGTTCGGCAGGGCAATTTCAGCTCCTGCCGCCGTGTGTGATGGCAGAATTTACTTTTGCTGTGAAGATGGCTATCTGTACGCTCTGGGACCCGATGGTACAGCCCCGTTGCCGTCGGAAGACCTTGGTCTTTCAAATATTAGAAGCCCGCTAACGAGCAAACTCGCTGAGCCAAAGTATGATCGATTTACCAGCTTCGGGAACTGGGCAAATACAAATGTAGATGCACAAGGCATAGCTCCGCACTTTAAGATAAACTGGATTCGTCGGTACGAAGGAACGACAAAGCACTTTTCCACCTTTGGCGGGGGTCGAATGTACACCCACACCGCTGAAGGACAAATATTTGCCGTCGAGCAGGAAACAGGACGTCAGTTGTGGCGCCGCTATTTTCCCGGAGTCAACATATGCTACACCTCTCCTCTCTATTATGAGGGGCGTTTGCTGGTCCCTCAGGCAGGCCTCGATGACTGCCGGCTACGCTGTCTGGATGCCGCGACTGGAGCGCTGCTGTGGGAGGCTCCCTTCTCGGGATCACCCAGTTGGAACAGACAGTTGCCTCCTATCATGTACAAGAATATGGCAATCTACATGTTCGGAATGGGCAGGTACGGCAAGGATGCTCCAATAGATAAGATAAACTGGCTTTTCGGACACCAGAACAACCCGAGTTTCCCACAAAGTCACAAACCCTTGTTGCGCGCATACAATATGGACAGCGGCGAAGAAATGTGGACTCGGGACTTCTCCCAGTTCGGCTCTGGCGGCGATGATGCGGGCATATGTCTGATGGATGGTACACTGTACTACTCTTGTTATTTTGGCCATTCTGCGAAAAACAGGAGAGGTATTCCAAGCGCCAAGGGTCTCACAGCAGCTATCGAACCGAAGACCGGGCAGGTCATTTGGTTGACGACCCGGTACTTTATTCATGGCGGTTGCACAATTTCCGGAGAAAACGGGCGCCTGTACATGGGCGGGTACAACAAGCTCGAAGGTAATAATAGTTTTGTGTGGTGCATAGATGCCCGGAACGGATCAATGATCTGGAAGTCTGAGCCTGTTCGTGAAGCGATCCAGGTAGTGACTATAGGCCCCGAATTCTTGTTTGTTCACGCCCAATATAAAAATGGTTTCCTGTTAGACAAGGACACCGGCAAAATCTTAACGACTCTCACCCAAGGCTATAAATGCACACGGTTCACCTTTTCAGAGCCATATCTGCTCGGTTCCAACATGGATGTATATGATCTGTCTGATCTGAATAACATCAAAATGATATCTACGGGACCTCGGCTCGATCCAAGTGAATGTGTCGGTGCGGTCGTTTCAAATGGTCGAGTCTTTTATACCTGCCATGGGGGTGGTTTACAGGTTTGTAAGGTCTGTGGAATGGAGAAAAACGAGTGACAGTCACGATTGGCGGTCCGTTAAACCATATATCGGTCTTTTTCGTAATTCTTGGAGATTTAATGCTCCGATTGACGAAATTACTTCTAAAGGCAAGTTCCTGCACCCTTTTTGCGGCAAGAGCAGTATCTTTGAATTCATACGCGCCCTCTTGTCGATGCGGATGATTTCTACGCATGAATCCCTTAAAGTCCCGCCATTCGTGGCTGTTCCAATTTTCTGCGGCAACGTTGGGGCCCCAGCCTACGATGGCGCCGGTGTCCGTGCTGACCGTCTTAACCCAGGCCGTCACAGTGACAGCACTCGAGCCGAGAATGCCCTTGTAACCGGTTATCTCCACATAGTCGTTCAGGCCACGAAGGTTAATGACCTAACCGACCCTGCCCCCCACAACAGTAGGATTGCCCATGGCAGTGCCGTTGCGTGCGTTGCCGGAACTGTCGTTGGTATTGCCTTCGAATTCGTAGTGTGCCTGCAACCCAACTGCTCCGGGGTCTGCCGGCGTGATCAACTGACGGTCATAAGAATACAGCCTGATACCATCGAGCAACACCATTCCCTGGCCGCCAGCCGCTCCAATACGCTCAAAGCCAATGGCCAGCTCAGTGACATTGCTGAGGCTAACGCCGATCGAGGCCAGGTCAATATACCACATCTGCCAGCCCGTCAGCCTTGTGTCCTCGGCGCTGCCATCGTATGTTACCCTGGAGCCGTTAATCTTCACATACATCTGCTGTAAAGAATTGTTTGGATCACCCAAGAACCGCAGCGTCAGGGCCTTAATGCCATGCCTGGTCCAATCCCGGCCGACGTCTAAATCGGCGACATTCGCTGTGACCTCGGAATAGGCGGCCACGGTGTTGTCGTAGAAAAGGGGCACCGACTGTTTGCCGTCATAAACAAGCGAGGTCTCGATTGTGGGTTGGAACGGTTCATTATAACCCATAGTCGATCCGTTTACAGACGGATTATCAAGTCCGTCTTTCCACACCACATATACCAGATTGCTGCCCTCTTCCCCGGCGGGAATGTCATTGTAGGACTCGAAATCGTCCACAACAAGATACTCCTGTGTCGAGAGGTTCCAGATGTCACCTTGCCAGGTTGTTGGAATCTCGATGTCGTTGACCTCGTCAATCCGCCAGTAGTAAGTGCCGGCTAAATCAAGGGAGGGAGCATAGCCGGCCTCGGTCACGGTGGTAACAGGGACATTGCCATCGATAACAGCCTGCTCGTCGGTGTTAAGGTATACATCGTGCTTAACAGCCTCTCTTCCCGCTCTCCAGTTGAGGATCGCATCCACACCCACGCCTGTCGCCCCGGAATCAGGGCTGGGCTTTGTGGCCCAGACGGGTACGTAGAGGAAGCGAACCTCGCTCAGACCATACTGGTTCACGATGCCTCCCCAGTTGCTGTTGGCAGTGATCTTGACATATTTTGCTGACACACCGCTGAGATCAACGGTGGTATTGGGGGCATAACCAGACGAACCAGAACCCCGGGCAAACTCGTGAGTAGTGCCCAATATGGCCCAATTGGTGCCATCGACCGAATACTCAATGGTAGCTTCCTTGACGCCGAAGCCGATAATAGGCTCAACGGAACTATTATAGTTCCATACCCACATCTGATACAATTTATGGACCCTGTCGAACTCATACTGGATCCAGGCCACGTTAGGATCGGCGATATTACTGAGCCACATATTATCGATACTTATGTTGCCGTGCAATAAACCGCTGCCATCCAGCCCGGAACCGTTGACTGTATTTTCCGGTCCCTCTTCGGTCCTGTTTGCGCTGGAAGCTGTAGCAGTTATATTCTCGATGGGATAAGCGAACGGCTCGACCGTAAAGCTCCACACATCGCCCTTAAAGACGGTGTAGTCCGGTGGTGCATTGACCTCATCAACACGCCAGAAATAAGTTTGGCCGAAATCGAGAAGGCCGGGATCATAAGTTGCAGCGATTTGACCTTGACTGGCCAGCACGCCCCGCTGATCGCTTCTGTCAGCATCGTTGACATATTCGAAAACCGTGCCCAGGTAGACATCATGTGTGTTGGCAAAAGCTCCGGATTCCCAGCTAAGAATTACATCGCGGGGGACATATGCAGCACCGTCGGAAGGATTCGGGCCATACGCAATTACCTGGGTACCACCACGCACACTTTCTGGTGGGCCGGGCTCTGATCCCGAGAGTGTGAAATTGGGATTGGTAGTCAGAACGATCTTATCAATGATAACTCCGATCTGACGCGCCCAGATGTTCAACGTGTGGAGGCCGGTCGAAGTTATCTCGAACTGCGACGGTTCCGTCCCATTCCTATCGTTGCTCCATTTGTAAACGCCGGTCCAGCCCGTCATGTGGTTAGAAAGTGGTGTTTCCTTGCCGTCCAGACCTACATGGCAGGAGTTATTGTTTGGGCCGAGACCCCAGGCCAGAATCCAGACGTAGTGCGTGCCGGTCTTGACAAAGTTAATCTCATACTCCAGACGCTCAGCTTCGGCGGCATAGTTGCTAAAGTGGGCGCCGCTAGTGGGGGGCACGAACATACCGAGCTCGCCGAGAAAGCCCTGATGTGGCCCGGTCATCATCCATGTATGTCCACCTACTTCAACATTGGTATCAAAGTTCTCAGCTTCCACCGACACGATCCCATCCGAACCGGAATCCTGCTGGAGCGGCACGGCATTTGTCACGCCTACAGCCAGCCCTACCACCAAAACAAAAGAAACCAAATAAAACAATTTGTTACACATAATAATCCTCCTTACACAAATGTTAACGATATGCGTAAACTATATATAAAAACACATATTTTTTTCGACTAAAAAACTAAAAACTTGCTTCTTCACTCAATTCAGAATCCGCCTGCGATAATGTTTTACGGATTAACTCTACCTTCTTTCTTTCTTAATAACGCCTATATAAGCAGTTAATCAAAGAATCCAAAAGCAAAACAAGATTTGTAAATTCCGCCTCCTCAAAGACCGCAAGTCCACAGATGTCCACAATCTTATTTATACCAGATTCACCATCTTTACGTCAAGAAATATTACCAGATTATGGTAACCGGTCAGTCATAACGCACCCCTGATAGGGGTGGCTTGACGGTTGTGAGCCGTCTCAAAGACGGCCAATGGGTACTGTCACTTTTAGAAACGCCCCGCGTCTTCTTCGTCATCTAAGCGTTCTTGATTCCGAATACAATCCCGAATCTTGCTCTCCTCAAAACCGATGGTTGAAACCGCATCACCACGAGACCAGAAATGCTCACCATTGAAGTTTTTCTGACGCCCGGCAAATTGCCGAGCAACTGCTATAGCACTCTTGCCTTTGAGATAGCCAATTACTTCTGATACAGCATACTTAGGAGGGATGCTTATACACATGTGAACGTGATCGCCTGACATATGCCCCTCTAATATCTGGCATCCCTTTTGCCGAGCCAACTCATGAAACGCTTTCTTAAGGAACTCTCGTATCTTCCCATACAAACTCTTTTTTCTGCCTTTCGGCAAAAATACGACATGGTACTTACAATCCCAACGTGAGTGTGATAGACTTTGATATCCATTCATTTTCTTCTCCTTTGCTAAATGGCAACCGTCAAGCCAAGGAGAAGGTTTTACTATTACGCAATCAGAGGGTCAAACCTTACTGAGTCCACTGGTCAAACCAGTGGCTTACCTATCATTGAGTTACAACCAGAACGGGATTGAATTGCAGACCTATGCGGCCATTATCGCTTGTATGCTGATTGCCTTGTGGACGGGACGTAAGCCGACACTGCGTACGTATGAAATGCTTTGCTGGTATTTCTCAGGCATGGCTGACGAAGAAGAGCTGTTGTCTCATATTCACCGTTTGCAAAAAATTGCCTAATCCGCAGCAGGCTCGATCCATGTTGTGATTGCAGCCCAGGTCAATGCTGCGCACAACCAGCAGCCATGTTTCTCAAAATGACCTATTTAATCACACCTTATAATGATTTCAGTAAGAAAGAACCGATACTGTGATTGCCAATCTAAAGGATAAAGGTCTTGGATTCCTGCTTTCGCAGAATAACATTAATGGACAATCGGCTTTAATTAACTGAGATTGATAT
>Ga0307378_10005264_pt1 | contig 18088 bp, 17 predicted proteins | sample UN1MG_FD_202238 | JGI IMG/M metagenome (GOLD analysis project Ga0307378, IMG submission 202238) | Soil microbial communities from Risofladan, Vaasa, Finland - UN-1 | ecosystem: Environmental > Terrestrial > Soil > Coastal area > Acid sulfate soil | place: Finland: Risofladan, Vaasa | collected... | reverse complement strand
GCCGCGCAAACCGCGCGGCGCTGGCTGTCATCCGCAGGCCGCGTTCTCGCCGCGCCGTTCCGGCTGGGGGCGCCGTGAAAGTAGGGGCAAGGCATGCCTTGCCCCTACAAGTCGGCGTCGGTCGGCGTGTGTCGGCGGCTTCATCTGTTACTCAGATCAAGTGTTGACCCGCAGCGAAGGGGCCGCGCGCCCAGTCCCGCCGCAGGGCCGATGGTCAACGCGACCGGGGCGCGGCTTCCGACTTGCCGGACGGCTGCACAACCGCGGGCCGTGCGGCCGGGGCGAGGAGCGTCGGCCGCGGCCCGAGAAACAGCCGGCGCAGCATAGACTCGGAAATCGGCGCCTCGCGCAGGCCGCGGTCCAGTTGTCGCTCCCAGCGCGCGCCGTACACGCCGACCGGGATGAACATCACCAGGTAGAGCGCCAGCAGCGCCGCGCTCGCCCGCGCCAGCACCGCGCGCATGGACGGGAACCAACGAGCCATCAAGCCCGGCTCCGCGGATTCCCGGCGCGAGATCCACTTCTCCACCATGGTGGTCGCGCCAACCACTACGATAAGCGCGATCGCGGCCTCGAGGATCGCCAACAGGCTGATGCGGTCCTCGAACCGCACCGGCGGTGATGACACCAGGACCACCACCCACGGCAGCAGGCTCGCCACCACCGCGATCGGGACGACGACCAGCACGATGCGCGCGACGAGCACTGCGGATGACTTGCCGGCGTCCGCCGGAATCCGCCTTCCCCGGAGCCGCCGCGCCGCCAGCGTCACCAAACCCGCGATTGCGGCGGCGACAATGCACACCACCAGCCACAGCACCACCAGGCACAGCAGCACCAGCCACTGACCAGCCCACCAGGACATATATCTCCGCCAAGGCCCATACCGACTGAACGCGCCGCGGACCCCCCAGTCCATTTGCAGCATGTCGCGCACGGCCTTGCTTCGTCCGGCCGCGACCAGCGCCTGCTCCGCCAGCTTGTCCGCGCCGTGCTCGACCAGGTAGTCATACAGCCGGCCGAAGGCGAGTATCTCCTCGGCGTGGTTGACCAAGGGGTCGTAGAGTCCGCGGCCCCGCAGGTGCAGGCTCGGGCCGAACGGAGCAGCGACCGCCCCCGCTATCCCCAGCGCGGCCATCCCGCCCGACCGCAGCATCTGCGGCTCCATCCCGAACACCGCCCCGTACCAGCGAATGGCCAGCGCATTGTCCCCCGCCTGCCGCGCCTGGTGGCCGACGAGCGCGGCGGTGGCCGCGACCCGGGTGACGACCTCCGATCCCAGCCCCTCAAAGGAAGTGCCGGCCTTGGCAAACACGCGGGTTTTGCCTTGCAGCCGCCATGCCTCGATCACTGCCTCCTCTACCTCGCGGCGGTGGTTGCTCCAGCGCTCGAGGCTCGCCGCGCGCTCCAGCATGTGCAGGGCGTCGGCGTCCCGGTGCTGAGCCAGGTACGCGCCGGCGATGAGCTGCGGATACAGCGCGTTATCCGGCTCGGCCTTCCACGCGGCGGATGCGTGGTCTATCACCTGCGGCGCGACGCTCGGATTCGCAGGTGGCCTGGGCCTGCGCAGCCTTTCCCTCGGCGTAGCCAGTTCGGGGCGCAGGGTTCCCATGCGCTGGGCGTAAGCGATGGCAAGCTGACAGCGGATCATCGTCCGCCGGTCGGCGGGGGCGGCCCGCAGCGCCCGCGACAGCGCGCCCACCCGGTCCGGCTCGGCCTCGCCGTGCCGAGCATAGCTGGCCCCCACCCCCTCCAGCACCAGCCACTGCCAGTGCCGCCGCAGCTCTGCCGACACTCCTTTCGGCAGCTCGCCGCTCAGCACGGAGGAGGAGAACGGATCCGGCCGGCCGGCGACCAGGCTGATCAGCAGCCACGCCTGGTCCCTGGCGGTCAGCCGCAGCTCCCGCGAGGCGGCGAGGATCACCACCAGCGCGCCCACGAGTATCGCCAGCACCTTGACCAGCCTTGGCGTCATCCGCATCTCACTGCTCCTCCGGCCGCTGCGGTTGCACCCGACGGCGCAAGAACTCCGGCCACAGATCAAGCGGGCGCGGCGGCGTCACCGCAAGCGGCCGTCCCAGCAGGTCGGGGCCGGAGATGGCATCGCCGCGCAGGATGGGCGGCAGGTCATCGGGGTGCACCCTCACCCCACCTCTCCCTTCCAGGGAGAGGTGTCGCGCGGCGGCGTCGGCCCTCGGCGGCGAGGTGGCGATGACGACCCACGCTGCCCCCCACAGCAGCAGCCCCGACAGCACCAGCGCGCCGGCGGTGGCGGCAGCGATCTGCCGCGCCGGGGTGCAGATCCAGTTGTCCAGCGCGTCCGCCACGCGGGTCAACGGGCCGGCGGTGACGCGCGCCATCACCGCCGCGTCGAAGCCGGGATGCGCCTCGATCACCGGATGCAGCTTCAGCCGCTGACACGCAGCCTTGGTCCCCTCGAACCACCGACGGCAGGCGGCGCACTCGGCCAGATGGCCGTCGGCGGCGCGCCGCTCGTCACCGGAAAGGTTGACTTCTCCCCCTTTCAAGGGGGAGACCGAGAGAGGGTCCAAGGCCCCGGCCATGCCACCCTCCCCCCGCCTCTCCCCGGCACAGACAAAGGTTGGCTCTTCATCCAACAGCGCCGACAGCAGCTCGCGCATGTGCTCGCAGTGTGAATCAGTCATGCTTCTTCGCTCAACAGCTCGCGCAGCTTCTCGCGCGCGGCGGCCAGGCGCGAGCGCACCGTGCCCACCGGCACCCGCAGAATATGCGCGATCTCCCGGTACGACGCGCCGTGCAGCTCGCGCAGCACCAGCGCCGCCCGCAGCGGCGGCGATAGCGACTGGATGGCGGCGCGCACCGCAACTCCTTCGTCGGGGGAAGACCGCGCCGACGCCAACTCCGGTGGCAGCTCCCCCTCGCGCCCGCGCCGGCCCAGGCGGTTGATGCACTCGTTGACGGTGATGCGCCGCAACCAGGTTGCGAATGTCGCCTCCCCGCGAAATCCCCCGAGTCGAGTGAAGACGCGCACCAAAACCTCCTGCGCCGCGTCCTGCGCCTCGTCGGCGGCGCCCAGCATCTGGTAGGCGAGGTTGAGCACCCACCCCCGGTGGCGTTCGAGCAGCGCGTCGAAAGCACGCCGGTCACCCTGCCGGCAGGCGGCGACCAGGTCGGCGTCAGGATGCGCCATGGCCTCGGGGCGCCGGACGCGGAGTTGATCCAAGGCCGCTGTTGACCTCGCGCTAATCCGTCTTCTCCCGATGGTATTGACAGTTGACGCCCGGCGAAAGTTCGCCGTGGGGGCAGTGGGCCTCATCCGGGGCAGGAGGGTCGCCCGCCGCCGCCGAATTGCTGGGCTGAGGATACTACCGGGAATCCCCCATGTCCAGGTCTCGCAGCCGCCGCAAGCGCAAAGCCCCACCGCCTCGCAAGCGCCGTTCGTGGTTTTCTCGCCTCTCGCCCGAGGTGCGCGTGATCGCGCTGGTGGTGGTCGTCGCGGCTGGCGTTGGAGCCTTCGTCTCCTGGCCGCGGAAGGCGGCGCGCCCGACGACCAAGCTCACCATCGTCGCGCCCGCCGATGATGCTTTCCGCCTGGCGCTGATTGACGCCGGCCGTTCCTTCGCGCGCACCCACCGCGATCTCGATGTCGTCGTCGTTGACGCGCGAGATGAGAAGATGCGCGCCTACGAAGCGATGTGGCGCAAGGGCGAGTCGAAGGTGGACCTGCTGATCGGCGCGGAGGCGTACCTGGCGGGGTGGGCGCAGGCAGGGCTGCTGGAGCCGTGGGACGACCTGGTGGCGAGCCGAAAGATGCGGCTGGCGCCCGCGGGCCTGGAGGCGGGCCGGATCGCGGGCAAGCAGGTGATGCTGCCGGTGGCGCTGGAGCTGACCTGCCTGACGGTGGCGGGGCCGGACAGCGCCGCTATCCCGGATTCGCTGGAGCGGCTGGCGAGCGCGGCGCGGAAGTTGAGCTCACCGGGCGCGCCCGCGTTGGGCGCAGACTGGCGAGGGCCCTGGGCGGCGGCCGTGGTGCTGTCAACGGCGCGAGCTGCGAGGCCTCATCTCACGCAGGCGATGCTGATGGGCGGCGCCGGCGAGGCCCTGGCCTGGTGGCGGCGCGGCATTGCCGAGGGTTGGGCAAGCAAACCCGCGGCAAGCGACGGCAGCCTGCCGCGGCTGTGGTGGGCGGGACAGCGCGGCGCCCCAGGCGGCGACGGCGGCCGGGGAGTGCTGTGGCTGCCGCCGGGGGCGGTCGAGCACGGAACGCTGTGCGCGGCCTATGGCGCCGTGCTGCCACGCAAGTCGAGCCACCAACCGGCGGCGCGGCTGTTTGCGTCCGAGGTCCTGCTGTCGGACGAGTTCCAGTCGGCGCTGGCGCAGCGGGCGGGATTGCTGCCGGCGGTGGTGGGAGCGTGGGACCAGCTCAGCGGCGCCCGGTGGAAGGCCCTAAGCGGCGCGGCCGCGCGCTCGCTGCCGCTGTCGCCGGAGCTGCGGGCGCGGGGGACCGCGGAGCGCTTTGCGCAGGTCACCAGGTCGTGCCTGGAGGGCGAGACGACTCCCGCGGCGGCGGCCGCCCGGCTTGCGGGTCTGCTCTAGGCCGGGGAACCGCGGAGACGAGCGGAACGCAGTGTACGCGCCAATCGCCCGACGGTGGTATAATGGTGAATTAGAGGATGCGAAGGGGAGCAAGCCGGTGAAAAGGATGTATCTCGGGTGGATCGCGATCGGCGCCCTGGTCGTCGTGAGCTTGGTGCTGGCGGCAAGCAGCCGGCACCGGGGCCCCACCAGCGCGGTGGACGAGCAGGTGGCGGGGTATTCTCAGCAGGCGCTTGGACAGGAACCGGCCGCGGAGCCCGGTGACGGGAAGGTCACGCTCAACTTGTCGCGGGCGCTGCGCCTCGCGCTGCCGGTGCTGGGGTATTTCGCCTATCATCCCCGGCCGGACGAGCACGAGGAAGACCCCGCGAAGCTCGCGCAGGCGCGCCAGGACCAGGCCCAGGAACGGGCCGAACGAGACATGCTGGCGCAGCTGGCGGCGGATTACAGGGGCGCCTTGTCGGTAGTCCTGGTAACCCCAATGACGACGCCGGCTTCGATCGCGCGGCACAAGGTGGCGAAGTTCCCTACCACCATCATCTTCGACGCGGACAACCAGGAGCTGTGGCGTCATGAGGGGGACGTCACCGGCGCGCAGATCCGCCGCGAGCTGGTGAGAGTCAAGATCGAGCCCGCCCCCGCGTCCGACGCCGGCGCGAAGAAGTAGTCCCGCCAGCCGTCCGCTCGCGGGGCAAGCGGGCGCGGATCGCCGCCAACGTCGGAAGCACCAGCAGCGGGAGCACGGCGGGACTTGCCCACGCTGCACCGGGGTGTCGCGCAAACGCCTCTACCCGTCACCACGTGGAGTAGGGCGTGCCGTCGCGACCGGTGTCGTCGCTGTTGGAGTGCACCTCACCGGAGGCGCCGTCATAGCGCCAGTCGCGCTTGCCGGTGAAGGGGTCGAGCGGCGCCAGCATGTCGCCGGTGCGCAGATAGGGCCCGCGATAGGACGCCAGGTCGAGCTCCCGTCCGGAGCCGTCGAACCTGGAGCTGACGTGCTCCCCGCTCCAGGCGAAGACGTCCTCCAGGCGCGGCGGGAAGCCCCCGCAGTCAGCGTGGAAGTGCTCGATGGCGACGCGGAAGTTCGCCAGGTCACCCCGCAGCGCGCTCTCGTTGGAGCGCCGTGCGGCCCCCAGCACCTGGGGGATGATTATGAGGGCGATCACGCCGATCACGATCAGCAAGACCGCCAGCTCGACGAGGGTGAACCCCTGCCGCAGCCTGCGTTCTCGAAGGGAGGCCGCGACTCGTTTGGACTGCGGCGCCGGCGGCGTGTGCGAGCGAAGAGGGATCATGGCCGTTGATGCTATTATTCCAGGAACGGCGCGACGATTGAGACAAAGTTCGCAGGTGCTTGATCGGCGCCGCCTCCAGGGCGCGAGTGGGGGCTGCCCGGAGCGAGGGCGCCGCAGGCGGAGTCCCAAGCGGCACGGGATCTCCGCCTGCGGCGCGGACAACTGCCCGACACGGGGGGCGGACGCCGGGCGCGTTCGAGCTACTTGTTGAACGTGTAGTTCACCCCCACCCACCAGTGGTCGCCGAAGACACCGCCCTTATAGGTCGGGCCGGCGGGGTCGGGGGTGTAGGTCAGACCCACGATATCGTCGGTTCCATCCCACAGGGCGATGGCGCCCACGGCCGGCGTCAGCAGCGCCTGAACGCCGCCAAACACGCTGTCGCGATTGGGGTGATTGAGGTCGGTGGCCAGGCCCAGCTCCTGACCGGCACCCAGGTGCAGGCGCCAGATGGGGCAATTCGCGGCGGTCGGCGGGCCGGCCGGCGGATTCAAGGTCTTGGCGGCGGCCACGAACACGCCGCGCTCGAAGTCCGGGCCGAACAGATGCCTGAGGTCCTGGCCCAGGTCGCGCACCCCCACCACCACGTCCGCGTAGTCGCCCTTGCGCTCGCTCAGGAGCAGCGCGGTGGCGTTGAGGATGGTCTCATTGGGCATGGTGTCGGGGTCGGCGTACCATACGTCAATCTCCACGCGATCGGTCACGCCGACGTACATGGTGGTGAAGTAAACGTGGCCGGGCAAGCCCGGCGGGTAGTCGTACTTGATGTAGTACTGCGCCAGGTCCACCTGGCCCGCGCCGACCTGGTTGGCCGTGGGCATGGTCACGATGTCCCCCGCCAGCGCCGGGACCGCCCACAGCGCGAGCACTGCCACTACTGCGAGAATCGCGGCTGTCAGTCTCCCCATGATTTCAGCTCCCTCCACCGTGGTATCGTCGCCCCGGTCGAGCTCCGGTGGGCGACCGCCGGCATCTCTTCGCCGCTAGGCAATCGCTTACCTGCCGGCCGCCGGGCGCCAAGCGGCGGGGCGGCGAATCCCTTGGGCGCGCACCGCGACTCCAGGGGAAATCGCGGCCGCTCCTCACCCAATGCCACGCGCTGGTTACGCGTGATCTCGGTCAGGGATTCTCCAACTGGACTTCGGTCTCTCCCGCGGCGAGACGAGCGAGGATCTCCTCGATGATGGGGAGGTGCCAGAAGTACCCGCCCTCGGCCAACTGGTACTCGACCACCACCCAGCCCCGGCGGCGCACGGCGCGGCCGCGGAAGGAGTGGCCTTGCCTGCGCACGCCGCGCACCCACACCCGCATGCCCAGCGCACGTTCCGCCCGCCGGCGCTGCGGCTCCAGCGACGGCGGCAGGTCGTCGGCTGCTCGGATCCGCGCCCACCTCACGTCGAGCTACCCTCGTCCGGGCGGGGCAAGCATTCAGCCACCGTTGGCGGCGCGTGCCCGCGCGGTGGCCGCGACATCGCGGGAAAAATGGCGCCCCCGGCCCGAATCGAACGGGCGACGCAGGGCTTAGGACGCCCTCGCTCTATCCGCTGAGCTACGGGGGCGCAAGGCGCCGAGCGGGCGATGCCGGTGCCAGGCCGCGATGATCCTGATTATACCGCACCCGCGGGCGCTCGTCCAACGGCCCCTGCCGGGGTGTGACCGCGGAAAGTTGGGATCGGTCGCGAGAACCTGTAGGGGCGCACGGCGTGCGCCCCCTTCACAGCGGCTAGGCCGTTGGCCGCTGGCTAGGCGGCTAGTAGCCGCCGCCATCCCGGCCCGACGAAGTCGGGACCTAGGGACGTGGCGGTCGCTTGCGACCTAGCCACCGAGGGCGGTTGGGCCACATCCAAATGCGCGACTACGAGCCTATTGGGATGAGGCTCAACCCATGGAGCATGGCCGCCCCGGCCGTGTGGGCGACCCGCCTCGTCGGGTCGCCAGATGACACAGGCGAGGGCGCCTATGCTCCACGTGGGATGCATGGCGCCACCTCTCCGGTCAACTCCACCAACGAAAAGCGGTCACACCCGTCGGAGGGGGAAAAGCCGACCCGCCCCGATGGTCGTCGGGGCGGGTCGAGAACCTGCTCGGCATCTCGACGGTTACCAGATGCCTCGCGACTGTCCGTCACTCAGGACCGGCTAGAACGAGCGTATGTCTCCATCGCCCTCGGCATTCGGCCGGAACAGGTACCTCAGGTAGTCGTAGAAGGTCTGGTTCACGTACTTGGCGTGACCATCCACGAAGCCGACCGGCCTCGCGGTGTGGATGTTCGGGGCCAAACCCACGTTGTTGGTCGCGGTTGACCACGGCAAGGCCGGGTTCGGTCCAGGCGGGTCGGTCGAGGGCTCCTGGTGCGTCATGCCGTACGCCACGCTGTAGCCCTCGTGGACGCTGATCGCGTCGCACCATACCAGCGGCTTGGCAGCCGGATCGTCGAAGTAGCCAAGCTGTATACTGCAAGGCGCGTACTCATAGGGCCTGTAGTACTGGTCAGTCGTCGGCGAGGGGCCTGCAGGCAGGATGCCCAGCACCCTGGCCCGGTCGAACAGCCATTTGTAGTTGCCACAGTTAATGTTGCGGTACGGGTACCAGCTCGACGGGCCCGCTGGCTGGGTGTAGCCGTCTATGTCATGGGCCTCGTAACCACAGGCCTGGTTCCAGGTGCCGCTGCAGCCGTCTCCCAGGTCGTAATGGCTGCCCAGTGTGCCGTAGTCGTGGTGCAGGCAGGCATAGGTGTAACAACCGTCCCACATGCACTTGTTGACGCCGGGGATGATGGGAACGGTCGCGGCCTGAACCACGAACCCGCATAACTGCCACGGATCCTTCTTGGACAGGGTCGGGCAGTTGAAGATCTGGATGTTCTTCATGTACGGGCGCAACAGGTCAGGGAGAACCCACTTGCCCCAGGCGTACGGGTTGCCCATGATTGGATGCCGGGGAGTCCCGATGTACTGGGCGTCGGTCGGGTACACATAGTGGCCCAGGAACTCGCCCCGGTAGGCACCCCACAGCTTGTCGCGGACACGCCCCGGGTCCGTGGTGACGTCAACCAGCGGCGCGGTCAGCGGCGCAATCGCCACCGGGGAGCGGGTGAGCACGTGGGCCTGCCCGCTCATCTGGTTGGCGTCCGCCGCCGGCAGGCAGTCATCATAGTCGTTGGCATACATCAGGCACGCCAAGGTGATCTGCCTGACGTTGGACAGACAAGTGGCCTTGCGGGCCGCTTCCCGCGCTCGGGCGAACACGGGGAACAGAATTGCCGCCAAGATTGCGATGATCGCAATCACGACCAGCAACTCGATCAAGGTAAAACCGCGATTCCTTCGCATGTTCAAGTTGCCTCCTTAGAGTTCATGCGAACGCTTTCCGCCTCTGCCACCCGACCCGATGCGGCCGGGGGCAGTGCAAGCTAAGAAGTCAGTTCCTCGGGCCGATCGCGTACCTTCACCTCCCTTCCGGCCCAGCATACCCTGGTATGTCGTAACCGTTAGCCGCATAACTGTCATCCTGAGCGCAGCGAAGGATCTTGTCTCGGATGATAGCCACTTCCAAGATTCTTCGCCTCTGGCTCAGAATGACATCCTCCGTCGGTGCTCCAATGGCCCGGCTTTCGTGCGGCGCCTCCCCGCACCCGCCACCGGTCGCTCACATTCGCTTCGACGCGGGCTGCGTCCCGTGCCGACGGCCTTTTCAAATCTCCGCCTCGCCAGAAGCGGTCATACGCTACACGTCACCCCGCGCCGCCTGCCTGCGGGCAATGTCACGGGGCTGCGACTCAGCCGCCTGGCGGGGTCTCAACATTTCCTGCGCCACCCGGAGCCGGTGCGGCACCCTCTGGCTCGACGGGTTCCTGGCCTCGCTCCTGGCCGGGGCGATCCGGGAAGTACTCTTCCCGCGGGTTGCCGAAGTAGATCCACAGCATCGCGACGATGACCACCACGACGAGGATCACGATTACCGTGACGATGGGGCTCACCTGCTTTTTCAACGCTTAGTTCCTCCTGCCCCCGCTGCCGGGGCCTTGTGGTGTAACACCGACTCGCACCTCGCAATATACCCATCGGGAGGGCGCCTTACTCGTTCTTCTATTGGGTGGGATTCTGCGGCGTAGGCAGTAATCCTTCCGATAGAAAATATATTGCGAATCGCGCCGGTTGTCAAGCGCCGTGGTCGGTATTCTTGCGCAGGTGACGCGAACCGACGTTCTGCCGTGACATCCCGGCCGAGGCGGCCAGGCTCCATGGCGCGGGCGCGGCGGCCAGGAGAGGATGATTGGAGCATGGGCGCCCCCGCCCGTGACATCCCGGCCGAGGCGGCCTCAACCTCCGAGCACCGACTGCTGCTTCTTGTTCCTCTTCTCCCGTCGCTTCTCCTTGATGCTCTTGGCCGGCTTCTTCTTGTCTTCGCGCTTGGTGGTATGTGCCTTGTCGGGCATGGAAGATCACCTCCGTGCAGGCTCAGGCGCAACCCGGGCCCCGCGACCGGGCCGGCCATACGGGCCGGCAGCCGCAGGGGCCGGGACGCTGCAACTGCGGCCGATATGTTAGGCCCCTCCGCTCCGCTATCTGGTGGGGCCCTTGTCCCGGCCAATAATCCGAGCAGGAGGCCACTTCAGGCCGCCTCCTGCGCCGACATCGAGTACGCGCGCACCCCTTGCTCCACGCGCTGCCGCAGACCCCTCACTCCTTGCAGGATGCGGTCCGCGATCTCGTCAGCACAGACCACGATGATCAGGCTGTTGTGATCATCGCTGCGGTAGGCGCGGCGACCCGGGCGCTCCACCTCGCGCGCAACCGCCACGCCGTCGAGACGCGCATAGTCGAGCACTGCAATCTGGCGATGCAACAGGCCGATCACCTCCGCCTCATGCCGCCGCTCGAATATGACGTGCACGACCTTCAATCGCGCGCTCTTCGCTGCGTCATTTCTCTAGTCACAGCATAGCTCCTGCCCCGCGCGCTGTCAAGGGTGGGGGCGGCCGCCGCTGGGCGCCGGTCGGCTCCAGCCCCACCCACACCTCATGTTCGTGTTGGCGCAGTGCGGCCAGATATGCCTCGAACTGCGCAAACCCCGTGCCGTCTTGGGTCGCCCGTAGTCCACCCACCGCTTGCTGATATCAATCCCCACTACTACTGCCCGCTCCCGATCCGGCACCGCTTGACGATTCCTCCGCGCTTGCTGCATACTGCTCTGTAGTTAGGTCCGCCCTTGGAAGTTGTGTTAACCAACGTTTCCCCAAGCAGGACCTAACCTGCTCTTATCCCTCGCCATTATGGGAACAGGCGCTGCACCTGTGTCCGAACCCAACGAGACTGCACCGAGCCCGGACTCCGCCGCGCGGTTGCGCACCGACCTCACGCTCGTCCTGGTGTCGTGGGGGGTCTTCGGTGCGTGCTGGTTCAACGCGGTGCAGGGCGCGCCCTACACCGCCTTTGCGGTGCGCCTGGGCGCGAGCCCACTGGTGCTGGGCTTTCTGTCGGCGGCCGCGGTGTTGGGGGTGATGGGGCAAGTTGCGTCATCATACTTCATCGAGCGCACCGGCCGTCGCAAGCTCATATTCCTGACCGCCGGCTTGCTCCAGCGTCCGCTGTGGATCCTGGTCGGGGCGCTGCCGTTCCTGATTCCCGCCGGCCATGGCGTCTGGAGACTGTGGGGGCTGCTGTGCTTGACGTTGCTGTCCTCGACCTTGGGCTCGATAGGCAGCCCCGCCTGGGTCAGCTGGATGGCGCATGTAATCCCCCAGCGCCTCCGCGCGCGCTTCTTCGGCGCCCGGTTCCGCCTCGCCACCGTTAGCGGCATGATCACCGCCCTGGTGGCGGGCAGGGTGCTGGACTGGAACAGCTCCTACGCCACCTTTTTCGCCGTCTTCGGCTTCGCGGCGGTCATGGGCACGATTGACATCGCCATGTTCTTGTTCGTCCCCCGTCGCTACGAGGCGCGCCCCTCGCGGCCGACGCCGCTGCTCACCATCTTGACCGTGCCCTGGCGCGACCCGGCTTTCCGCCGCTATCTCTATTATGCGGGCTCGAGCGCCGCCAGCTACGCCATTATGGGGCAGTTCCTGACCCTCTACCTGCTGGAACGGGTCGGGCTGGGCAAGTTCTATACCAATCTCTACCTGCTGGTGATCCCGCTGCTGCTGGCGGCGGTGCTGGGGACCGCCATCGGACGCCAGATCAGCTACTATGGCAACCGGCCGGTGCTGACGGTTGCGACCTTGCTCGCCATCCCCTTGCCGCTGATGTTCGGCGGGGCCGGGCACGACAGCCACTTGCTGCTCACCGCCGCCGCCGTGCTCGCGGGAGTGGTGACTGGGGTCGTGGGCGTCACCGAGGTCAACTTACTGTTCGCCATGACGCCCGAGACCAAGCGCAGCGCCTACCTGGCAGGGGTCGCCCTGGTCGCGGGGCTGGTGGGAGCGGCGGCGCCGATCGTGGGCGGCGTGATCGCGCAGTCGCTGGCGGGTTGGCAGACGACCATCGGCGGGTTTAAGGTCGTGAACCTGCACGTGGTGTTCCTGGTCTCAACCGTCATGCGGGTGATCCACCTTGCCGTATTCGTGCCGCAGCTGCCGGAGCCCGCCGCACGTCCCCCCCGGGAGCTGGTGGCGAACGCCTTGCGGGGTTCCATGGAGGCGGCGGGCGATGCGATGCGACGGCTCCGACGCCGCTGAACCTGGAGGCCGCAGTGACACATCAATTCACCGTCTCGACGCGCGCCCGCGCGCAGCTGGTGGAGATCACCGAACAGGTCGCGTCCGCGGTGCGCGAATCCGGCGCCGCCAGCGGGGTTGTGCACGTGTTCGTCCCCCACACGACCGCGGGCATCACCATCAACGAGAACGCCGACCCCGCGGTGGGGGCGGACCTGCTGGCGGCGCTGGAGCGCATGGCGCCTGACGGTGCGCGCTACAGCCACGGCGAGGGCAACTCCCCGGCCCACGTCAAAGCGAGCCTGATGGGGTGCTGTCAGACCGTGCTGTTTCAAGACCGCGCGCTCGTGCTCGGCGCCTGGCAGGGGATCTACCTGTGCGAGTTCGACGGCCCGCGCACCCGCCGCGTGGCGGTCAATATTCACGCGGATGCGGGCTAGAACCTGCAGCCGGTGATCCGGTGGAAATCCGCAGGGAAAGAGGCGCTCAATGGAGCTGGTGGGCAATCCGAAGATGTGCTATGGCTGCGGCACCGACAACCCGGTCGGGCTGCGGCTGCAGTTGTCGTGGGGAAACGGTGAGTGCCGCGCGCGCCTCCACGTCCGGCCGGAGCTGACGGGCTGGCTGGACTACATGCACGGCGGGGTGCTGGCGGCGGCGCTGGATGAGATGATGGGTAAGATCGTGTGGAAGAACGGCCTGCCGGCGATGACGGGGCGGCTGACGGTGCGCTATCTCCAGGCGGTGCCGGTGGAGGCGACCCTCGACCTGCGCGGGCGCATAGTCAAGACCGGCGCGCGCATCATCCGCACCACCGCCGAGGCGCGCCTGCCCGACGGTGCCGTCGTCGCCGACGCGGAGGCGCTGTATATTCGCGTCAACCCGGGGGAAAACGCGAAGCTTGCGGCCGACGAGCCGGTCCCGGCCTGACCCGCCGCCACCGACGGCGGGGCGCTGCCGGTTGGCCGAGACTGCTGCCACGCGCGGCGCTTGTCGGCCGTTTGACGCTCCATCAGGCGGCTGATAGAATGACCCCATGAGGCTGCTCCACCTCGCTGACCTCCACCTCGGCACCGAGAACTACGGCCGCCCCGACCCCCGCACCGGCCTTAACTCGCGGTTGCTCGACTTCCTGCGCTGCTTCGACACGGCGGTGGAGTGCGCGCTCGAGCGCAAGGCGGACCTGGTGCTCTTCGTCGGCGATGCCTACCGCAGCCGCGAGCCCAACCCCACCCATCAGCGCGAGTTCGCCCGGCGCATTCACCGGCTGGCGAGCCAGGGCGTCGCCGTGCTGCTGCTGGCGGGCAACCATGACCTGCCGGCGCTGCCCGCCAAGGCGAGCTCGCTCGACGTGTTCTCGGCGCTGGAGGTGCCGGGGGTGACGGTCGTGCGCCAGCCGCAAGTGCTGGATGTCGAGACCCGGTCGGGAGTCGTGCGCTGCGCTTGCTTTCCGGCACTGCCCCGGGCGGCGCTGCTGGAGGACGACGATCGGCGGCTAGATGCTGATGCGCTGCGCCGCGCGCTGTCGCGCCGGTTGACCCGCAAGCTGGAAGAACTGGCACAGGCCGCGGGCGAGTTCTCGCCGATGATCCTGGCCGCGCATGTCGGGGTTGAAGGGGCGATGATCGGCTCCGAGATCAACCTCGTCAGCGGAGCCGAGCCCCTGGCGCCGCTGGCGGCGGTGGCGGATCGGAGATACGCCTATGTCGCGCTCGGTCACGTTCATCGCTTCCAGGAGATGCGCACCGCGGCCCCGCCGGTGGTCTATTGCGGCAGCCCGGAGCGGGTGGATTTCGGGGAGGAGGGGCAGGAGAAGGGCTTCGTCGTCGTTGACATCGAGGACGGCGGGACCGCTTACGAGTTCGTGCGCACCCCGGCGCGGCGGTTCGTGACGATTGACGTCGCGGTGACCGGCGCCGACGCCACCGCCGAGGTCGAGGCAGCGGTGGCGCGCGCCGACATCGCGGACGCGGTGGTGCGCCTGCGGGTGAGCATGGAGCAGAACCAGCCGCTGGACGACGACCGCCTGCGCGCCGCTGTGCAAGCGGCGTCTCTGGCGCTGCCCATCAGCAAGCACGTGCGCGAGGCGGCGGCGCCGCGCGCCCCCGGGTTGGCGGAGCGCATGACCGACCCGCTGGCGGCGCTGGACGAATACCTCAAGCTGCGACAGGTCTCGGCGGCCCGCGGACCGGCGCTGCGCGCCAAGGCCGAGGCCCTGCTGGCTGCCCTGCGCCACGAGACCGAGGCGGTGTTCGCGCCCGCCGAGCAGGAACCGCCAGCCCCCACGGACGGCTCAAACCCATGATCCCAGTGCGGCTTTTCCTGCGCAACTTCATGTCCTACGGGGAGCCGGGCGAGGAGCTCGACTTCGGGTTCCACACCGCGTGCCTGTGCGGGGACAACGGCAACGGCAAGTCGGCCCTGCTCGACGCCATGACCTGGGCGCTGTGGGGGCGGGCGCCGCGCCTGGAGGGAGCGCGCTCCAAGGACGAGGAGATCATCCGCCGCGCGGACGGCGTCAACGAGGCGCTGGTCGAGTTCCAGTTCGCGGCCGACGGCGAGCGCTACCGCGTCCTGCGGCGGCTGCGGCGCGACCGCGGTCAGACCCTGGAGCTCTACCTCGCCGACGGCGAGTCGTGGCGGCCCCTCACCGGCGCGACCAAGACCGATACCGAGGGCGTGATCCAATCGCTGCTGGGGCTGGACTACCACACCTTTGTCATGTCCTCGTTTCTGTTCCAGGGCAAGGCGGACAGCTTCACGCGGGCGCGGCCCGGCGAGCGCAAGGACGTGCTGGGGCGAATCCTGCGGCTCGACCTTTACGACGAGCTGGCGAAGCGCGCGCGGGACGCGGGGCGCGAGTGCGAGGGCCGCTCGCGGCAGTTGGGCGACGAGATCGCGCGCCTCCAGGCGCAGGCCGAACGCGAGCAGGAGCTGGAGGGGAAAGCGCGGGAGACCGAGGCGGCGCTGGGGGACTCCGAGCAGGAGCTGGCCCGGTGCGAGTCGGCGCTGGAGCAGGCGCGGGCGTGCCAGGCCGCCGCCGATGGCGCGGTGGCCGAGCTGCGGCGGGCGGACACGGCGCTCAAGCAGGCGGCGGCGCAGGTCGAGTCGCTGTCACGCCAGCACCAGGACTTCGCCCGGCGGGTGGCCGCGCATCGGGCGGCGCTGGCGCAGGAGCAGGAGGCGCGGGCGGCGGTGGCGCGGCTGGAGCAGGTGCGCCGCCGGGACGAAGACTTGAGCGCGCGGCGCGAGCGGGCGGCGGCGGTGGAGATGGCGCGCCATCAGGCCGCGGCGGCGATTCGGGCGGAGCAGGCGCGGCTGGAGACGCAACTGGCCGCGGTCGAGGCCTCCGCCGAGGAATCACGGGCGACCGCGGGGCAGGCCGAGGCGCTGGCCCGCCAGGCGCAGGAGATCGAGGGCGAGATCCGCGCTTGCCGGGAGGCGGAGGCGGCGCTGGCATCGTGCCGGGAAGAGGCGCAGCGGCTGCGCGCCGCGGCGGCGGCGGACGAGCAGACGGGTAAGTCGCTGCGGGCGGAGCTGGACGAGGCGGCGGCGCGCATGGAGGCGCTGGCGAAGGCTTCCGCCCGCTGCCCCCTGTGCGAGCAGGAGCTGGGGGAGGAACTGCGGCGGCGGCTGCTGGAACAGGCGCGGGCGCTGTCGCACCGCGAAGAGTCGTCGCTGGCGGAGCTGAAGCGCGCGCGCGACGAGACGGCCGGTCTGCTGGAGCGGATGGAGGCGAAGATGCGCGCCCTCCAGCCGTACATCGCACGGGCGGGTGAGTTGCAGAAGCGGCTGGGGCAGGTGCAGCGGCAGCGCGAAGAGGCGCGCGCGGCAGCGGTCAGGGCGGACAACTCGGCGACGCGGGCCGCGGATCTGCGCCGAACACTGGAAGCGGGCGCGTTCGCCCCGGACGACCGCCGCCGCCTGGCGGAGGCGGAGGCGGCGCTGGCGGAAATCGCCTACGATGCCGCCGCCCACAAGCAGGCGCAGGAGGCCATCCGCGGGCTCGCCGGGTGGGAGAAGAAGCTGGGGGCTCTGGAGTCCGCGCGGGAGGCGCTGCCCGGCGACGAGGCGCATCTGGCGCAGGTCGAGGAAAGCCTCGCCCAGGCGCGGCGGCAACTGATCTGCGCCCAGGCCGAACGCGCCGACCTGGCGCAGCGCGCGGCCGATGCCAAGCCCGCCGCGGCCGCCTGCGCGCAGGCGCAGGCGCGCCTGTCGGCCGCCGCCAAGGAGCGCGACCGGCGGGTGGGCGAGCTGGCCGGTCTGCGCGCGCAGATCGCGGCCTGCGGCGCCGCGCGCCGCGAGGCGCAGGCGCGCCGGCGCGAGCGCGCCACGGCGGACAGCGACCGCGTGCTCTACAGCGAGCTGGCGGAAGCCTTCGGACGCCAGGGGGTGCAGGCGCTGGTGGTGGAGACGGTGCTGCCGCAGCTCACCGAGGATGCCAACGAACTGCTGGAGCGCATGACCGAGGGGCGCATGCAGGTCACCTTCGTCACCCAGCGCGAGCGCCCCGACGGCGACGCGGCGGAGACGCTGGACCTGCACATCAGCGATGAGCTGGGCACTCGGCGCTACGAGCTCTACAGCGGCGGCGAGGCATTTCGGGTGGACTTCGCGGTACGGGTGGCGCTGGCGCGCCTGCTGGCGCATCGGGCGGGGGCGCGGCTGCAGACGCTGGTCATAGACGAGGGCTTCGGCACCCAGGACGCGCAGGCGCGCGACCGGCTGGTGGAGTGCATCAACGCCATCCAGGGCGATTTCGAGAAGGTGCTGGTAATCACCCACATTGACGACCTCAAGGACGCCTTCCAGGACCGCATCGAGGTCACCAAGGACGAGACGGGCTCTCACCTGCGCCGGAGCGCAGGTGAGTCCGCGGGCGCGGGATGACAGATGCGGGCATTCCGGGGACAGACGACTTGATTATTGACCGGGAGCGCTGATAGTGGTACAAGTGGGCCATGCCCTGCGTCGCCCGTATCGTCGCGCCAGGGGTGGCGCATGACGTCACTCAGCGCGGCAAACCGGGACCGAGGGTGCGGAGAAAGAAGGAAGAGCTGCCTGCTGGTTAGGAAATTATGCTGTGTGTCCCCGGAATTGCCCCTGCCTCAATTGGTTGCCGATGGAGTTCTCCACGAGGAGGTCAGTGGTATGCAATGGTCACTGGGTGCCCGCGTCGCGCCAGCACTAGCGACTCTCGGGGTAGTCGGATATCTCGCGGTAAAGCGACGCGTTCCGCGGCTAGCGCTCACCTGGGCGTGGGTCTATCTAGCGATTCAGATTGGAATAGGCGTCTTCGACGGGCTGGCACGGATGCGCATGGCTAGCGTATTTGGACCCATCACAGGTCCAGCCTATGTCGATTCTTTAAGCGATTATCTCGCGTCGTTCAGCATCGTTGGGTTCAGTCTACTGCTAACTGCACCGGCGGTTCATGCCCTCCGGGATGGTTACGAGTGGCCGCAGCTTCCACAATGGCTACTTGCATTGCTCATGATACTATTGGCTACTATTGGCTGCGCAAGCCTGACTCTGCTTGCGACTAAATGCATGGTCTTCC
>Ga0307378_10005262_pt1 | contig 18088 bp, 11 predicted proteins | sample UN1MG_FD_202238 | JGI IMG/M metagenome (GOLD analysis project Ga0307378, IMG submission 202238) | Soil microbial communities from Risofladan, Vaasa, Finland - UN-1 | ecosystem: Environmental > Terrestrial > Soil > Coastal area > Acid sulfate soil | place: Finland: Risofladan, Vaasa | collected... | reverse complement strand
TGGTTTCCTCGGTATAGGAAGGAGTCGTTTCGTCGCCTACTGCCGCTCCTGTGCCGTTACCGGCAAAGTAATCCGCAGTACCCGGCGTGCCGAAGCCAAGCCCATCATGCCACGCGTACCATATCTGGTTATCGCCGGCATCATAGTCCTCGAAGTTATCTATGATGAGGAAGTCACCCGTCGTAAAGCTCCAGAGGTTGCCGGTCCACGGGCTGTCCGGATTGATGTTGTTGACTTCATCCACACGCCAGTAATAAGTTGTCGCCCAGGCGAGTTTGCCCGGATCGTAGATCTCGTCGCCGAGTGCTTTGGTGCCCTTGTACTCGGGCGAGGATTTGGTAGCATTTGCGACGGCATCCGCATCCGTACCGAAATATACTTCGTGCGAAACGGCGGAATCTCCCGGGCCCCAGCTAAGGTCAGTTGTCTGCTTGACATCGACTGCCCCGCCGCGTGGAGTAGGACTGCTTGCCTTAACAGGCAGTGAGAGTGCCGCCTGCGGAACAAAATCTTTCTGCGTGGACGGACTCGACCATCGCAGTTGGGCTACTGCGCCGGCGCTGTTCTCATAGTACTCCATAACAAGGCTGTAGGTATTTCCGGCGACAAGATCAATCGTCCCGCGGTACTCGGTTGGGGCCTGATCTACCCACGCATTAACGAGTTGCTGGCCATCGACCCACAGTCGTACGCCGTCGTCGGTGCTTGTATAGAACGTGTAGGTCTCGGTGAATGCCGCCTCGACTTCACCGGTCCATCTGGCTGAGAAGCTGTCATCGCCGACTGCCTGGTCCGGCCCGCCGGGATCGCCCCAGTTAAAGTCGACTTGAGGATCTGTGCGGGTCAGCACAAAATTGTCAAAGTTCATGCCTTTGTAGTAATCGCCTCGTATGCCGCCTCCGGCCTTGGCGGTGGTGAAGCTCCAGACGTCGCCTTTGTGCATACCCTGAGTTTCAAGCTCATCGACCCGCCAAAAATACGTTTTCTCTAATTCAAGCGGCCCGGGGCTGAAGTTTGTAAGTCCCAGCGACACTCCATCAGTGGCATTCGCTACGGTGTCAAAATCGTCGCCGAAGTAGACAGTATGCAATATTGCACCGAGACCGGTCGTCCAGCTTAAGACCAGGTTTTCCGCGTCTACAAATTTAACACCATCGTTTGGAACAGGCTCATATGCCTTCTTAGATGGAATCATAAAGCTCCAGACATTACCTTTCCAGGGACTGTTCGGATCCGCATCATTGACCTCATCGATTCGCCAGTAGTAGGTCGTGCCGGGAACAAGACCGTCCGGATAAGCATATCCGGACAAGCCGACAACGAAAAACATCAAGTCCTGATTGCCTCGGAAGGTGTCACCGGTGCCGTCGTTAACATCATTGAAACTCTCACCGAAATAGACGTCGTGTGAGACGGCTTTATCGCCCGGCATCCAGCCGAGGGTTGCCCACGTCTGGGTATAGATCTCGCCATCGGCAGGATTGGGACTGTTCGCCGAGGCCGGAGCAACCGGAAGAGGCGGGGGACCATCGCCCAACCAGATGTGATCGTAATAGGCATCTACATCGCTGCCGCCGTGGTCAAAACAAAAATCTATATCACTGTCGAAAGTTCCGGTTCCACCTACCGTAGCGCCCGTGTGCTCGTATTGAAAAGTAAATGTCTGCGGCTCGGTTGTCAGTTCAATTCCAGCCTGACTCCAGAACGTCTGCCAGTTATACAACGTCCGTGCCTGCAGTCTCACCGTAATGGTTCTCGGGGCGTCCGCCCTGGCCATGAAGCTGATCGTGTAGGTTACACCCTGCTCAAGTTTCATGAATGACTGATAAACCTGTAAAGAGCCCGATGCGCCGTCAGGCATGGCGACCTGTAACGCATTTTCTCCCGACAGAGCTGCTCCCTGAACTACCGACAAACCGGTGAAATTGACGCTCTCCCACATCCACCAGTGGCCATCGACACCAATAACCAACGGCTCATCGAACTCCCAGTTGCGAATTTGATTTTGGGCATCGGCAACCGTTCCAGGCAGCCATAGCCCCAAGACTAAAACAGTGCAGACCAAATAAATCCTACGCATAATAGTCCTCCTTCCTTCACGAGTTAATAATTCATTCTTGATTGGGCAAGAATTTCATCTGCGAAGCATACCACTCTGGTGGTCATGGCTGATCTGGGAACAACAAAGGCGTTGCGCATGCCGACACAACCGCCCCTGATAGCCCGATAGATTGCCAGCCTCGTCTATACTAATTTGTACAATATTCGCCCTATCCACGTCAAGGAAAATCTCCTCGAACTTAGGGATTATCCCAAGCTACCTGTAATTCACGATTCATATTTGCCATAACTCTATCTCGTCCGAAGGGCGAGCGCTCCGGGCAGCGCCATCTCCGTTTTTCCTTCTCGCCAGGGTACAGAAGACAGAGGACAGACATGGCAGGAAGGATGAGGGATGATTGACGAGGGACGAGGCGTGCATCGTCCATCCTCTCTGTCGTCCATCGTCCATCGTCGTCCGGCCTCTGACATCCGGTATCGAATTTCTGTTCTACCACTTTGGGGGGCAGGTGAAATTGGCTCCATTCGACGTTGCTCAGGACAAGCTTGTTTGGGTTTGTTTTCCTTTAGTCCGAAGGCGAAATTTATTTTCATAAGCCCTTGTTAAAAAGATGTTTGCATTCATTTGGGCCATTCGGAAATTGGGTCCATTCGACGCTGCTCAGGACAAGCTTGTTTTGCATAATTAAGTAAACGAAATCGGCTTGGTTTTGGGTGTTGATTGCACACTTACCGGCTGGGAAGCCCTGTTTGACGGCGTTGTGTGAGTCCATGGCCTTGCCGGAGCCACTGAGAGCGGTGGATTGTCGAACATCGTGCCCATTGACGAGGATTTGGGCTTTTTTAGTCATGAGGAGCACTCTTTTTTTGATTGATTGTTTACCATAAGCTGTTTTTTGTTCTGATTTTAGTCTATTAGTTAGATATATATTATATACATTGGCAAGTTGTCCATCGAATAAATTTTTGCATATTTTGCTTAAAATTAAAAAAATTGCTTGACACGTTAAAACAATCGTTTTAAACTATTGTATGAATCAATCGTTTAGGAGTTTAATAAAGTGGCATCACAGGACAATAAACATAACGACGGTCCAATTAAGAGTGTTAAGGACCGATTGCTTGATGCGGCGGAAGGGCTTTTTTGCGAGCGAGGTTTCAAGGGGACGAGTATTCGCGATATTGCCTCCTCTGCAGGCTGCAACATAGCATCGGTCAATTACTATTTTGGCAGCAAGGAGAAGTTGTACGAGGAAGTTTGGCGCCGCCATCTTATTCCGATGCGTGATGCACGTATTGCGAGCATCAACAAGGTAATGTCTCAGGCAGAAGCCCAACCTAACCTCGAAGACCTGCTCAGGTCTTTCGCAGACACATTTGTCGGCTCGATGGTAGATACAAGCAGGGTGTCCCGGCTCAGTAAGCTCATGGCCAGAGAATATATCGACAGTCACTTACCTACTGATATGTTCGTTAATGAGGTCATTAGACCTACTATGACCGTAATGCACAAGGCAATAATAAAAACTTGCCCTGACCTTGACGAATCGAAGGTTTTACTGGTGATATTTTCTGTAATTGGGCAGCTCGTGCATGTAGTCCATGTAAAAACTATGTTTGAACACAGTCGTGATGATTTGAGCTTGCCGATATTCGATTCCAATGAGGCTATTGATCATATTGTCAAATTCTCCGCAGCCGGGATTCGTGTCTATACAGACAAATAAACGAGCATCGAAGATGCGTAGGGTGGGACCTGCCCTGAGCCCAGTCGAAGGGTTGCCCCACCATGATTGAATCGGTGGGCTAAAGCCCACCCTACAATGCTTTTTAAGAGGATGAAGCTATGAAACATGTGTGTAAGAAATGTATTGGGATGTTAGCCGGAATTCTGGTCACTTTACAATTGGCCGGATGTGTCAGCAGCGATAAATATTATGAAGATGTAGGATTGTCGAGGGAGGCCGCTTTTAGACAATGGAAAAGTCGGAAAGAGCGTCAGGAACGGTCCCAGCCGGTTATTAGCGGCAAGCTCAATATAGCAGACTGCACAAAACTGGCATTAGTCAATAACAAGGTTCTGCAGAGTATTGTACAAGAAAGGGAGATTGCCCGGGGAGAGCGTCTGAAATCCTATTCGGCGATTTTACCGAAAGTTAATCTTACGGGCGATTACACCCGGTTCGACGAGGTGACGTCTTTTGAAATTGATACGCCCGCGGGCAAGGAGAAGATACAGTTTGGTGACGAGGACAACTACTCTGCGGTTTTAATGGTCACCCAGCCGATTTATGCCGGCGGGTCGATACCGGCCAGAATAAACGCTGCGAAACTTTTGTCACTGCTCACCGATGAGACGGTTCGAGCGGCTGTTCAGGATATGGTTTATGCCGCCGAGCATGCTTATTACGATGTTTTACTAAGTCAGCACCTGCTTCAGATAAGTACTGATGCCGTTCGCTCGGCCCATGCCCATCTTGATAATGTCAAGCAGCGGCAGCGGGGCGGTGTTGCTTCTGATTTCGACGTTCTGCGGGCGGAGGTTGAACTTTCCAATTTCCAGGCCGAGTTTATACAAAATAAGAATGCCATCAGCGTCGCAAAAGCCAGTTTAATCAAGGTAATGGGCGTTTCGCAGGACAGTGACTTTGTTCTTTCAGATGAGCTGCTTTATGTTCCTTCGAATATAACAATGGAGCAAGCCGTTGAAGCGGCTTATCGAAACCGGCCCGATCTGCTTGGCCGGGAGTTCGATATAAAAATGCAGAAAGAGATGCTCAAGGTTGCCCGCAGCCAATATTTTCCTATGGTTAGCGGCTATTACAGCAATACCTGGGCAAAACCCGACCCGCACAGTATGATGGCGATTGAATGGGGTCACGCCTGGCAGGGAGGGCTTACGGCGAGCGTGCCTATTTTCGATGGTTTTATGCGTGACGGTGAGATCGTTACGCAAAAAGCGCGGCTAAAGCAAGGGCAGATAGATTTAATTGACGCCGAGGAGACCGCTTTATTCGAACTGACTAAAGCTCAACTGGGCATCGAGAATACGGCGGAGTTTATCGAATCTCAGCGGCTGAATCTTACCAGGGCCGAGGAAGGACTGCGGCTTGCGGAAGTCGGCTACAGAGAGGGTGCAAACACGCAGGTCGAAATGATAGACGCCCAGGCCGCCTTGACGACGGCGAGGGCAAACCATTACCAGGCTGTATACTCGCACATAATTGCAAAACTGGATTTCCAGAAAGCGATGGGAACTCTGGCATCTGTTGATACCGCGGAACCCGAAGGTCAGGCAAAAATTGAATCGGTCAATGCGGAAGAAAATACGCCGATAGCACTTGTTGAATAAAACAGGGGCAGACAAAATGAAAGTTATAAGAAGAATCTTATATTTGTTAGCAGCGCTGGTCCTGGTATTTTTTACATATTGGTATGGTTATAAACAAAAGCCAGCCCCAGATGCAGAGGAGAAAAAAATCGTTCCGGTAGAGGTTGAAACCGTGAGCACCGGCTCGATAGAAGAGACGATACAACTGACAGGCTGGATAAAGGCCAAACAGGTTGTGGATGTGGCGTCCAAGGTGCCGGGCAGGATTGAATCGCTGCGTGTTCTTTCGGATGGGGGTGATTTCGCTGTGGTTGAAGAGGGCGTGTCGATCAGAAAGGGGCAGCAGCTCGCTATTATCGACCACGATATTTACCTGGCCCAGTTGGCTGCCGCGACAAGCAGTGTTACGGCTAAAGAAGTCGAGCTGGCCGATACCGAGCGCGAAAAGAAGCGCATAATTGCCTTGTACGAGGGCGGGTCGGCTACAGAGCAGAGCAAAGATAAAGTGGCAACCGCTGCTGAATTGGCGGCGGCAAGTTTGGATCTGGCCAAAGCCAATCTGGAACTGGCAAAATTAAACCTTCGCGAATCCACAATTGTCTCGCCGATTAACGGGATAGTGACAGCCAAACATATTGACGAGGGTAATATGGTCAGGGCGGGTGACAGAATCGCTACCGTCGCCGATATGCAGAATGTTAAGGTAATCGTTGCCGTAGCGGAAAGATATGGGGCCGAAATCTCCGCAGGTATGCCTGCGAAAATCAGGGTTGATACGTTCGCGGAAAGGCAATTCGAGGCGAAAGTATATTCGATTCATCCGGCTCTTGATGCGCAAACTAACACCTTACAGGTTGAGATACATCTTAATAACGAAGAACTTTTGCTAAAGCCCGGTATGTTTGCGAGAGTGACTCTGATTACAAAGCAAAAGGCCGATGCGGTGGTTATACCCCGGGACGTAATTCTCGGGGGCAAGATAGGCGAGCATTACGTGTATGTGATTGAAGAGGCGAGTGACGAGAAGATTGCCCGCAAGCGTTTTGTCGAAGTTGGCATAAAACAGGCGGACATGTATGAAATAACCGATGGGGTGAAGGCCGGCGAGACGCTTGTGGTTAACGGGATGAATTTTTTGATTGACGGGATAAGTGTCGAGATTGTTCGAATAGAGGATATCAAATGAAACTCGCACAGATTTCCGTAAACAGGCCGGTAACGACATTGATGATATTTGTCGCGATGGTGGTTTTGGGCCTGGTGTCGATGTCGATGCTGGGGCTGGATTTGATGCCGGAGCTGGAAATACCTTCCGTTTCGGTTATCACGGCGTATGAGGGAGCGGGGCCCGAAGAAATAGAAACGCTCATAACCGAGCCGATGGAGGATACCCTGAGCACAATTTCCGGAGTGGATGAGGTGATTTCGGTATCGAAAGAGGGGATGTCAACGGTGACATTGCGGTTCGACTGGGGCGAGAAAATAGATGAAAGCATCAACGATGTGCGCGAGAGGATCGACCTGATCAGGGAGCGGCTGCCGGAAGAAGCGGGAAATCCGATTATTTTCAAGTTCGACCTCTCGATGATACCGATTGCGATTGTTGCTTTTACGGCCGAGGAGAGCTATCCGGACCTGCAGGATATCGTTGACGATGAGATAGTGGATCCGCTCAAGCGGGTCGATGGTGTTGCTTCGGTCACCGCCGGCGGGGGGCTGCTGCGGCAGATCCGTGTCGATATCGACAGGGACAAACTTACGGCTTTGAATTTATCGATTACGCAGTTGAACCAGGCTCTTGCCGCTCAGAACATCAGCACTCCCGGAGGGAACATTAAAACCGGTTACAAGGATTATCTGTTGCGCACGCCCGAGGAATTTTCGAGCCCGGAAGAGGTTGCCGAAGTAGTGATTGCCCGCCGAAACGGTATACCGATAAAGTTGAAAGACGTCGCCGATGTGAGGGATTTCTTCAGGGAGCGCACGTTTGAAGTGCGCATGAACGGCCAAAAGGCGATGGCTGTTTTTATTCAGAAACAGAGCGGCAAAAACACGGTGGAGGTGGCGCGGGCCGTCAGCGAGAAACTTGAGCAGTTGAAAAAGAATCTGCCGCCCGATATCGAATCCAGGATTGTGATGGACAGCTCCGAGTTTATTCTTGCTTCGGTGGGGACCTTGCGTGACACGGTTTTTTGGGCTGTTTTCTTTGTCTTTATTGTGCTTCTTTTCTTCCTTAGAGACTTTCGGGCGAGTCTTATCGTAGCCGCTGCGATTCCGACGTCGTTGATAATTACGTTCCTGTTAATGTACCTGGCCGATTACACGATTAATACCGATTCATTAGCCAGCCTGGCGGTCGCCGTTGGTCTTGTGGTTGATAACGCTATCGTCGTTATTGACAACATCAATCGCCATCGTGAAAAAGGAGAGCGGGCGAAAGAAGGGGCCGTCTTCGGAGCTAATGAAGTAGGTGTGGCTGTCATTGCTTCGACCCTGACGACGATTTCGATTTTTGCGCCGATTATGTTTGTCGGCGGGATAGCGGCGATTGTATTCGGCCAGTTTGCCGCGATTGTCACCATGGCCCTCATAGCTTCTTTGTTTACCGCTCTTATGCTCGTGCCTATGCTGAGCTCGAAACTCTTGAGAGTTCGTAATCCGGATTCATCGAAGTCCATGTTGGACTTCTTTTACCGTTTTGGCGAAAAAGTATTGGCTAAAATGGAGCTGTTGTATGTCAGGTTCCTGAGCTGGTCGCTGGCAAATCGCAAAACAGTGTTTATTTCCTGTATCGTTTTATTTGTTTGGAGCATCGGCCTGGTCGGGTTTATAGGCATCGAATTTTTTCCTCAGCAGGACCAGAATCGGATATCGGCGGATTATGAGCTGCCGATCGGCACGAGATACGAGCGGACCGGCATTGTGGCCCGGCAGTTACAAACGATAACGGAAAATCATATTCCTGAGAGGCGGAACAGTTTTATTCGTTGGGGTGTTTACGGCGCGGGCGCGAACTTTGAAACGGACGAGGAAAGCTATAAGGGTATTTTGTTTATCAGCTTGAAGCCCAAGGATCAGCGCAGCGTTTTGCCAGGTGACCTGATAAAGAGACTTCGCAAAATAACGGACAAGATTCCGGGGGCAACTATTCGCTACAGTGCGGAGGACCCGCTGGAGGCCATAATGTTTGGCGCCGGCGGGAAACTGGCTGTCGAACTTTATGGGCACGACATGGATCAGGCGAGGGTGTACGCCGAGGCGGTAGAGTCGGCGATTGCCGCCGTGGAGGGGGTGGAAGACGTGCAAATCAGCCGAAAAGAGGAAAAGCCGGAGATTAAAGTCATCATCGACCGCGAGAAGGCATCTAACATGGGGCTTGATGTGAGAACCATCGGCAGGCAGATAGAGACATTTTTTGCCGGCAGCACCGCCACGAGATATCGTGAGGCTGGGGATGAATATGATGTGGAAGTCCGGCTGCAGCCAAAAGACCGGGACAGGATAGAAGACTTGCGGGATGTGCCCATCAGTATAGCCGGCGGCGGTCAAATCAGCCTGGCCAATATAGCCGGAATCGAGCACGGTCTGGGGCCGACTAAGGTCGAAAGAAAAGACCAGGAGCGTTACATTACGGTTTCCGCCGAAATCGCCGGCCGAGACCTTGGTTCGGTAGTAGAGGATGTTAGAAAAGCGATTGATAAGATTCCCGCTCCGCCGGGTTTTAGTTATAAATTTGCCGGCGCCGAGAAAGAAAGGAGAGAGGCATTCATACTGCTGGCTATAGCAGTGGGACTGGGAATGGTATTGGTCTATATGGTTATGGCTTCGCAGTTTGAGTCGTTCCGCGATCCGTTTATCATATTTTTCTCGATCCCCTTCGGTATTGTCGGCGTTATCATTGCCCTGACCCTGGCAGGCCAGGCAATGAGCGTTGTCAGTTTTCTTGCTCTGATTATGCTTGTCGGCATCGTAGTGAACGATGGAATTGTTCTTATCAGTTACCTTAACATACTGCGACGGCGGGGACTCGATGTCTATTCGGCGATCATCGAAGGCGGGCGCAGCAGATTGCGGCCCGTGGTATGTACCAGTTGCACTACAATGCTGGCGTTGACGCCGCTTGCTTTCTCAAAAGGTGAAGGGTCCGAAATTTGGGTGCCGTTTGCCGTGACTATAATTGGCGGCCTGTTCGTCGGTACTGTCATTACACTTGTATTGATGCCGACTCTTTATAGTGTGTTCGAAGGTCTTAAGCCTTCGGGCGTAAAAGGATAATTATGAAAGCTGTTTTGATTATTCACAATGCGGCGATAGATGAAGAGGTTAATGAAGTTCTGGAATCTGCCGGCATTGACTGTTATACGAAATTCCCGAATACCGTGGGCAAAGGCAGGGCGAGTGAGCCGCATTTGAATACCGATGTCTGGCCCGGCATAAATTACGGCACCTTTGTTGTGACCGGGGAGGCCCCGGCCAAAGAATTAATGGAGAAAGTCCGGCGGATGCGGAAGAAATGGGCCTCGGTAGGTATAAAGGCCTTTATGTGGGAGATTGAAGATATTACCTGATAGGCGCCGGTCAGAAAATTGTCGATTGACGAATTTCGATTGTCGATTTCACCCTTCGACTCCGCTCAGGGTGAAGAGCTTCTTCATGCCAGGTGAAGACGAGTAACAAAATCGCAAATCGAAAACCGAAAATCTCAAATTGATATTTGGGCCTGTTTCAAGAGGAAAATCGAATGAAGAGGAAATTAGCTTCTATCTGCGGATTGTTTTTTGTTTTAGGTTGCGCAATGTATGCCGGTTGTATGGTCGGGCCGGACTATTCCAGACCCGAGACCCCGGCCGAGACATCCGGCGCTTATTTTCATGCCGGGCTGCACAAACAGGATGTGAATGATTGTGCCGATGCCGACAGATGGTGGGAAGGATTCGGCGATCCGACCACGGCACAACTGGTGCGACGGGCGCTGGAGAATAATTATGACATCAAGGCCGCCGCTGCGAGGGTACTGCAGGCCCAGGCTGCGCTTGCTGAGATGCGCGGACGACAGCGGCCGGATGTGTCCTACAACATCAGCCGGGATCGGAGTAAACGCTCCTTCAACCTGGGTGGCGGCCCATTCGGCGGCAGATTCAGCGTCATGAGCACGACCTGGTCGCAGGATATTACCGTCAACTATATCCTCGATTTGTTCGGTAAGCTCAAACATGCCGAGCGTGCCGCCTGGGCGGATATGCTTGCCTCGGAGGCGAGCGAGCAGGCATTGACCAATTCGATCATCGCCGGTGTAATCAACAGCCGGATAAACATCGCGACGATCCAGCGGCGATTAAGCATCGCGAGGGCAAATACCGAGAGCCGGCAGAGTACACTCGAGATTGTTGAGAGGCGATATGCACAAGGTCTTGTCGGGCCCGTGGACATCAGGTTGGCGCGTGAGAATCTTGCCGCGTCAAAAGCCGCTGAGCCGGCCGTTGAACTGTCTTTGATTACGGCTCGTCACGCGCTTGATGTTCTTCTGGCGCGTCCGCCGGGATCGTCAGAGGATTTGCCTGAGACATTGGAAGAATTGCCGGATTTGGAGCCGGTTCCGATAGGGGTGCCCGCCCGGCTTCTGGATCGCAGGCCGGATGTAAAGACTGCTGAACTGGCTTTGCGTTCTGCGAACGAACGGATCGGCGTCAGTATCGCCCAGTTGTATCCGGATTTAAGTCTTACGGGAAGTTATGGCGCAAATGCCGACCGATGGCGTGACATTTGGGAGAGTTATTCGGAAACGTATGGATTGTTGATGCGTCTTGCTCAACCGATCTTCAAGGGCGGCCAAATTCGCGCCCAAATCGATGCCGCGAAAGCACGCTATGCCGAACTGGCGGCGAATTATGCGGGCACGGTTCTAACTGCGATGAGGGAGGTCGAAGATGCGCTCGTGAGCGAGCAGATGCTCCAGAACCAGTTGCAGCACACCGGGCGCCGCTTCCTGGAAGCCAAAGCCGCCGAGGAACTCTCAAGGCAGCGCTATCAGCAGGGGCTTACGGGATTTCTGGTAGTTCTGGAAACCGAACGGCGCAGACGAATAGCTGAAGAACAGTTGACCATCCTCAAGGGCCAAATTTGGGCCACACGAGTGAATCTATACCTGGCCCTGGGCGGTGATTGGAATGAGCAGGAAGAAGAAATATTAGCGGCAGGAAAAAATGAGAAAAAATAGAATGCAGAACACAGAATACAGAATACAGAGCCTTGAGCGTCAGCGAGGGGCAAGTAAGCATCGCAGGTTTCACAGAACCGGGCGTGGGCTTTTGCAGGCGTTGTTAGCGATGGTCATTGTCGGGGCGGGTATTGCCGGGGCGGTTATTTTCATCAAGTTGAAAAGGCCGCCCCAGCGAAAGGAACAGGCTGCGCAGGCACCGTTGGTCGAAGTCATGCAACTCCAATCAAAGGATATCCCGATGGTGGTTCAGGGTTACGGAACGGTCAGTCCCAAGGTACAGGTCGATATCATCCCGGAAGTGGCTGGAAAAGTAGTCTCTATTCATCCGGAGCTTATAGTTGGGGGGCTTATCCGTGCCAATCAAAAAATATTACAGATCGATCCGAGGGACTACGAATTGGCTGTCCGGCAGGCCGAGGCCGCAGTGGCGGATGCCAGGGTAAAACTGGAGACCGAACAGGCCGAGGCTGAGGTTGCTCGAACGGAATGGAGCCAGTTGCATCCGGACACGGAGCCGACCTCGCCTCTTGTTCTCCGTGAGCCACAGATTCGCAAGGCGAAGGCGATGCTGGATTCCTCGGAGGCTCAACTCGCGACCGCGATGTTAAGACTCGATCGAACAAGTCTGTCCCTGCCGTTCGATGCCCTGATTACAACTGAAAATGTCGACCTTGGTCAATACGTCGTCATGGGACAGTCTTTGGCCAGGGCTTATGGAACCGGTTCGGTGGAAATAGAGGTGCCGCTTAAGGATAGCGAGCTGGCCTGGTTCGATGTCTTCGAGAATTCTATATTTTCAGACGGTGACCCGAACTCCGCCGAAGGCACTCCGGCCGAGGTGATAGCGGACTTCGCCGGAGCCGAACATACATGGAAAGGCCACGTAGTCCGCACTGTGGGCCAGGTGGACAGGACTTCCCGGATGATTTCTGTTGTTGTGGAAGTACCGGAGCCGTTTGATGCCCTTAATGGCAGGCCTCCGTTGTTACCGGGCGTATTCGCCGAGGTTCTCATTCAAGGCAACACTCTTCGTAATGCAGTTGCAGTGCCCCGCGATGCGATACGCGAGGGCAACCAAATATGGCTGGTAAACGGCAATCGTCTCGGTATCCGGCCTTTGAAGATTGTCCGGGTGGATAAAAGCTTCGCCTATGTCGCTTCGGACGTTCTTGATAAAGCAAATGTTGTTATAAGCTCCCTGGATGCGGTTATAGATGGTATGGAGGTACGTACAGAAGCTGATGTCACGCCTCGGGGCGAACAGGCCGGGGGAGATGGCGACAATCCAGACAAGCCGGAGGAAAATTAAGTGAAAGACTTGCAAGAAAAACAAGGTATTCTTAGCTGGTTTGCCTCGAACCATGTTGCGGCAAATCTGCTGATGCTCCTGATCGCGGCGGCGGGATTGCTGGCGATCTTTTCGGCAAGGCTCGAAGTGTTCCCCGAGATGAGCCTCGATATGATCAACATCATGGTTCCCTATCTCGGTGCCTCGCCGTCCGATGTCGAGGAGGGGGTCTGCACGCGGGTCGAGGAGGCTATCGCAGGTGTGGAAGGCATTAAGCGAATGACCTCGACTGCGGCCGAGGGAATGGGCTCGACTCTTGTGGAAGTGGAGGAATATGCCGACGTCAAGGAGGTGCTCGATGACGTCAAGTCGGAGATTGATACGATAATAACTTTTCCAAAGGAGACGGAAAAGCCGATTATCTCCGAGTTGAAAACGAGCTTCAAGGTTATTTCGATCGTTTTGTACGGCGATGTTTCCGAGCAGACCTTACGGACACTGGCGGACCGGATTCGCGATGATATAACTGATAAGGAAAACATCACACACGCGACTATTTCGGGAATCAGACCGTATGAGATTTCAATCGAGGTTTCTGAGGAGAACCTCCGCCGTTATAATCTCAGTTTCGACCAGGTGACACGAGCAATCCGAAATTCATCATTGGATATCCCGGCCGGCTCGGTCAAGACTTCGGGCGGCGAGATTTTAGTTCGGACAAAGGGACAGAAATACTACGGGCTCGAATTTGAAAAGATAATAGTAGTCACGCGTAACGACGGGACCCGGATAAGACTGAGCGATATCGCCACGGTCAGGGACGAGTTTCAGGACATGGATCTTTCCGCGAGGTTTGACGGCAAACGCGCCGCTTTCATACAAGTCTCCCGGACAGGCGAGCAGGATGCGCTGGATGTCGCACGGACGGTCAAGGAGTATGTTAGCGAGAAGCGAGATTCTTTGCCGACTGGGGTTTCGCTGGCATTGTGGGAAGATGATACCGATTTTCTCAAGGCGAGATTGAGCCTGCTGACGAGAAACGGCTGCATCGGCCTTATCCTGGTGTTCGTGTGTTTGACGTTTTTTCTGAACGTAAGGCTCGCGTTCTGGACCGCGATGGGTATCCCGATATCGTTTCTTGGGGCATTCTGGCTTTTACCTCGCTTCGACGTGACAATCAATATGATGAGTCTTTTTGCTTTTATCATGGTGCTTGGTCTGGTTGTGGACGATGCGATTGTTGTGGGCGAGAATATATTCTCGTATCGTCAGCAGGGGCTGGAACGGTTCGATGCAGCTGTCAAAGGTGTGAGGGAGATGTGCTGGCCTGTGGTCGCGGCGGTGCTGACCACGGTGTTTGCATTTATACCGCTGGCTTATACCGGCGGGATTATGGGCAAGATTCTTCGAGTTCTGCCTATTGTAGTTATCGGTGTTCTGGGATTCTCGCTGGTGGAGGCACTGCTGATTCTGCCTGCGCATTTGTCTTCGAAGGGGGGCAGGCCCGGCAAGGGCATAAGACGTTTTACAGACAAGATCAACGATTTGACCGACAGAGGTCTCAGAAGGTTTGTGAACGGTCCTTTTGCAAGTTTCGTTGAACGTGCAGTCCGGTGGCGCTATGTCACATTGGCATTTGGCATCGCTATATTTCTGACAACTGTCGGGATTGTGGCGGGGGGGTACATTGAATTTGTCTTCTTTGACGCGATAGAAGCCGATAACGTGATTGCCTTGCTCAAGATGCCGTTAGGTACGCCCGTTGAGCAGACCCGGGCGGTTTCAGAGAGGGTAGAGGCCGCCGCATTTGAAACAATCGAGGAATTCGACAAAAAGCGAGGGGGCTCTATCTCTCTTCGAAAGCATGTCGCAACGACCATTGGGGCTCAACCTACCGTCGGGCGAGGCGGTCCCGTTCAGGTTGACCTTGGCGGATCAGGACAATCGCATCTGGCGGAGATAAACGTGGAGTTGCTCGGGGCCGAAGAGCGGGACCTGTCGAGCACCACCGTCAAGAATCGCTGGCGAGAGCTGGTGGGAGAAGTTGCCGGGGCTTCATCTTTGACCTTCATCTCGGAGTTTGTCAGCACGGGCGACCCTATAAATGTGGAGCTGTCGCACCAGGATTTCGATACGCTTTTGGCTGCATCGGAGAAACTCAAGGGGATTTTGCGAGACTATACAGGCGTTGGTGATATTCAAGATGATTTTGAGCCCGGCAAGGCGGAGTTAAAGCTGAAGCTCAAAGATACCGGCCGGACATTGGGGCTGACACTGTCTGATCTGGCAAAGCAGGTTCGGCAGGGATTTTATGGTGACGAGGTTCAGCGGATACAACGAGGGCGGGATGATATTCGCGTGATGGTCCGTTACCCGGAGGCCGAGCGCAAGAGCCTTGCAGATGTGGAGAACATGCGGATCCGGCTGCCGAGTGGCACGGAGATTCCCTTCGATACGGTCGCGGAAGTGCAATACGGCCGGGGCTATTCGGCAATTAAGCGTATAGACCGCAAGCGTGTCGTGAGCGTCTCGGCCGATGTAGATCAGACTCTTGCCAATGCCAATGTGATCAACCGGGACTTGCTTGCGGGCGTGCTGCCGGAGCTGGCTCGTGAGTTTGGCGGTGTGCAGTATCGCTTCGGCGGCGAGCAGCGGGAGATGACTGAGTCGTTAGGGAGCCTGAAGGCAAATTTCATCATCGCGATGCTGGCGATTTACGGGCTGTTAGCCGTGCAGTTCAAGAGCTACTCACAACCGGCTATCATCATGTCGGCCATTCCGTTCGGGATTGTGGGAGCGGCATTCGGGCACTTATTGATGGGGTATAACTTTGGTATAATGTCGATGTTTGGTATTGTGGCGCTGTCCGGGGTGGTTGTGAATGACTCGCTTATTATGATCGACCTTATCAATCGTGAGCGCAGAAGCGGCATCGAGCTCCATCAGGTACTTCGCGATTGTGCGACCCGCCGGTTCAGGCCGATTATGCTGACAACTCTAACGACCTTTTTCGGTCTGCTGCCGATGATAACGGAAAGAAGCCTGCAGGCGCGGTTCCTTATACCAATGGCCATAAGCCTGGCGTTCGGAGTGATGTTCGCGACCTGCATCACACTTGTGCTCGTACCTTCACTATATATGATACTTGAAGATGTCAAAAGTCGGATTTTTGCAGTCTGATCGGCAGGTCAGAATTTATAAGTTGTCTTTTGAGAGCGAGTTATCAAAGAACGGGAATTTTTTCAAAAGATTTTCTGGCCAAATCATATTTTTGAGTACATAATATTTGCAGTTTACAATTTCTGCGAAGGTGGGAGCATGATTTTGAGACTAAGTTTATATTCTCTGCTGGGGGCAATGTCGGGGGAATTATGAATACTACAACAAAAAATAAATCGAATGTTGAAGTTGTTTCAGACCCTGAGAGTGTAGCTCGAAGTACCATTAAGACTTTTATTGCCGATGCGCAAAAGGCAATAAAGGCGAAGGATGCCTTCTATGTGGCTATATCGGGAGGCAATACTCCCAAGCGTTTCTTTGAGCTTCTCGGCGAGACGCCGCAGGCAAGCTCCCTGCCCTGGGACAAGATTCAGTTGTTCTGGGTTGACGAGCGATACGTTCGTCCGGATTCGCAGTGGAGTAATTACAAACTGGCTGTCGACACTTTCCTGACCAGGGTTGCCATCCCCGAGACGAATGTTCATCGAATTCCAACCGAGCATGAAGATTTCAAGGTTGCTGCTAACTATTATGAGCAAACCATTCGAGAGGTTTTCGGCCTCGAAGCCGGACAGGTTCCTGAGTTTGATCTGATTTTGCTGGGTATGGGTTCCGATGGACACACCGGCTCGCTGTTTCCAAACTCTTATGCTGCCTTTGACACGGAAAATTTAGCGTGCGTTGTATATGTTTTGGATGAGAAGCTTAACAGGATAACCTTGACGCATCGGGTTTTACGTGCTGCCTCTCATCTGGTTGTATTGGTTTGCGGGCAGGAAAAAGAGGGAATTCTGAAAAAGGTTTTGACGAGCGAGCCCGATGAAGTGCGGTATCCGATTCACGCCCTCTGGCCCGTTCTCGATAGAGTTACCTGGCTGGTCGACAGCGCAGCGGCAAAGTCTCTTTAATCATAGCAGCCCTGATGGTTTAGTTGGGTATGATTAGTTTTGTTCCGGGTATGAGTTTGTTCGGATCTTTTATTGTCTTTCGGTTGGAATCGAAAATTTTTTGCCATTTACCCGCCGAGCCGTAGTATAAATTGGAAATCCTGGATAACGTTTCGCCCTCACGCACGATGTGAAATTTCTGGGGTTTTATCTTCTCGGTTTGCTCATATTGTGTTGAATCCGGCAACTCCGGTTGTGGGCTGATTATTGGCGGCTGATTATCGGCTTTGTTTGCTTCATTTACCGAGAGATCATTTGGCGAACCGACACTCTCCTGTGCAGGTACGGCATTGGGAATACGTGACATTCTTGCTCTTGGGCTGAGACTCGGGCGAGTAGCCAGCCAGAGCAAGGCGGATGCTGCCAGCACGAGGCCCAAGACAAGTCCTATTTTCAAATCCTTTTGCATCTGAAAAAAAGGATAGCGTATAGATTATGGATTCCTGATTCTGCAGGAACGGCAACGCTAAACGCTATTTGCTATGATTTCTGTTTGCCTTTTTCCTTTTTTGTTTTTGTGCCGAGCAATAATATTGGCGCTGCTATTGCAATAGACGAATAGGTACCAACGATGATACCCAAACCGATCGCAAACGTAAAGCCTCTTAACCCGGGACCGCCGAAGATGTACATTATCAGCACAACTATAAATGTCGTGATAGATGTCATAATCGTTCTGGAAATAGTCTGGTTAATACTGTCGGTTATCATCTGCGGACTGAGCTGACGGGCCTTGCCGCGATTTTCCCTGATACGGTCGAAAACGACAATAGTATCGTTAAGCGAGTAACCGATCAGCGTAAGAAAAGCGGCTATCATTGCAAGATTGATTTTGAAGTCGCTGATTAACAGAAATCCCCCTATCGATGTATTTGCGATATAGGCACAGGCGGCGACCGCTCCGAGTGTGATACATACATCGTGCACGAGTGCTACAATGGCGGCGATGCCGTAGCGGACATTTCCGAATCGAATCCAGATATAAGTGACGATCGCAAATAACGACAGGACAATGGCAATCA
>Ga0307378_10005261_pt1 | contig 18090 bp, 20 predicted proteins | sample UN1MG_FD_202238 | JGI IMG/M metagenome (GOLD analysis project Ga0307378, IMG submission 202238) | Soil microbial communities from Risofladan, Vaasa, Finland - UN-1 | ecosystem: Environmental > Terrestrial > Soil > Coastal area > Acid sulfate soil | place: Finland: Risofladan, Vaasa | collected... | reverse complement strand
GGAGTCGTTCCAGCAGATGGTCGAGTTGATGAGTGCGGTCGGCAATCGCAAGGTCGGGAGCGATGTCGGGGCGTTGCTGGCCCATGCCGCCGCCGATCCCGCGGCAGACGCGGGCACTGTCGGGTGCGTCGGCTACTGCATGAGCGGGCCGTTCTCGGTGTGGGCGGCAGCGGAGTACCCGGACCAGGTCGCAGCAGCGGCGAGCTTCTACGGCGTCCGCCTGCACGTCGACACCGACGACTCGCCGCACCGGAGGTTGAGCGAGATCACAGGTGAGCTGTACATCGGCGCGGCCGAGCACGACGACTACGTACCGCTCGACATGGTCGATCGCTTCGAAGCAGCGATGCAGGCGGCCGGCACCCGTGGGCGCGTCGAGCGCTATTGGGGGACCCACCACGGTTTCGCCTTCGACGACCGACCGGCGTACGACCGTGTCGCCGACGATCGTCACTGGTCGGCCCTGCTCGACCTGTTCGACCGGAACCTGCGCTGATGGCCGATCCGTTCGTCGCCGTGTCGGTGTCAGACGACCACGTCGCGACCGTCACGTTGTGCCGGCCCCCGAACAACTTCTTCTCGTCGGCGATGATCGCTGAGCTCGCCGACGCGTTCGAGACGCTGGACGAAGATCGGTCGTGTCGGGCCATCGTCCTGGCAGCCGACGGCAAACACTTCTGTGCGGGTGCCGATTTCTCGTCCGCGGGACCGGCCGACTCGACCGGCGATCTGTATCGCGCCGCAGTGCGGCTGTTCCGCACCCGCAAGCCGTTCATCGCCGCCGTGCAGGGTGCAGCGATCGGTGGCGGGCTCGGTGTGGTTATGGCCGCGGACTTCCGCGTCGCCGCGCCCGAGGCGAGGTTCAGCGCCAACTTCGCTCGCCTCGGATTCCACCACGGCTTCGGTTTGAGCGTCACGCTTCCGGCCGCGGTCGGGGGTCAGCACGCCGCGGACCTGCTCTACACAGGTCGGCGGATCACGGGTGACGAGGCCGCGGTCATCGGACTCGTCGACCGGGTCGTGCCGCTGCACCAGCTGGAGTCGACAGCGAACGACCTCGCGGCCGAGATCGCCGGTTCAGCCCCGCTCGCTGTGCAGTCGATCCGTGCGACGCTTCGTGGCGACCTCGCCGACCGTGTCGCCGCCGCCACCGACCACGAACGTGCCGAGCAGGAACGCCTGCGTCGAACGGTCGACTTCAGGGAGGGAACCCGTGCCATGTCCGAACGCCGCCCACCGCAGTTCACCGGAGTCGAGTGATGTCGTCGATCGGGGGTGTCATCGTTCCGGCCGACATGATGAGTCCCGAAGCCCTTGTCGACCACGTGAGCCGACTCGAATCGCTCGGCTACGACTCCGTGTGGATCCCCGACATGTTCGGTCGTGAGATCTACGTGACGTGCGGGTATCTCCTCGACAACACCACCACCATCAAGGTCGCCTCCGGGATCGCTCACGTCTATGGACGCGATGCGATTGCGTCGGCGCAGGCGGCGCGCACGCTCTCGGAACTCTCGGGCGGCCGGTTCATCCAGGGCGTCGGCATCTCGCACCCCCCGGCCGCCGAACTGCGCGGGCTCAACTGGGAGCCGCCCATCGCCAAGATGCGTTCGTATCTCACCGAGATGAAGGCGGCGATGTCCGGCGGCCTGCTGCACACACCGTCGGACCCGCCACCGGTGCCCCTGTACGTCGCCGCGCACGGCCCGCAGATGATGAAGGTCGCCGCCGATCTCGCCGACGGCGCCAACACCTACATGCAGTTGCCCGATCACACTCGTGCGTCACGCAGGACGCTCGGGCCCGACAAGGCGCTCAGCGTGGTCCTCCCGTGCGTTCTGACGACCGATGCCGATGCCGCCCGCGCCGCCGGACGCAGAGCGCTCTCGATCTACCTGCCGCTGCCGGCCTATCAGCGCCAGTGGTCGGCACAGGGCTTCGACGAGAACGACTGGGCCGGCCGGGGGAGCGACCGGTTGATCGACGCCTTCATCGCGTGGGGCGATCGCGACGCGATCCTCGAACGGGTCGCAGAGCACATCGACGCCGGAGCCACCCAGGTGCAACTGGGCGTCAACAGTGCGGGCGACCCGAGGTCGGCTGCACCTTGGGATCTCCTCGAAGCCCTTGCGCCGGGCTGACCTTCGCCGGCAGTGGAGACCTCAGTGGGCGGGCGGCTCTCCGCCGGTGTGCGCGTAGGTCTTGTTGGTGATCCACCACCGGCCATCGATCCGCGCAACGGTGAAGTAGTCGACGAAGTCGCACCCGAGGTAGTCGTGCTCGACGAGCACGGCAACACCGGCGTCGCCGATGACATCGACCGAACGCACGTCGGCGGAGTAGTTCGGACCGGCCATGCTCGGGCTGCTGTCGACCATCGAGATGAAGTCGCCGATGGGGACGTAGGTCTCCATGGCGCCGATGTGTCCGAACATGCGGGCGTCGGGGTGGAAGGCCTCTCCGAGTTTTGCTGCATCGCCGCTCGCTCCGTCGATGTAGAGCTGAATCACCGCTCGTACGTCGGCAATGTCCTGGAGCTGATCCTTCATGGGGTTCTCCGTTCCCTCGTGCGCGTGGTCAGCATCTTGTCACAACCGCCGACATGTCCGAGCCGCCTCGTCTGCGTCAGCTGGCGGGCGTCTGGGAGGTGACCCGGTGATTGGTGAGGATCGGGCCGCCGACCCAGCCGCAGAGTTGTGGGTCGCACTCGCGCAGTTCACCCGAGATCCAGTGGCCGTCGGTTCCGAAAAGCCCTTCCTTGCCGTCGAGCGTGACGCGGATGTTGCCCTCGCCGTCCTGCTCGTGCAGGGCGCCCGTGAAGGGGTGCACGATGCCCCTCATGACCGGGTCCCCACGCTGACCGGAGTGTCGGTCGTGTCGCTGACGAATTCGTCGAGGAGTTGGTGGAGCCAGCGAATCTTCGACTCCTGGTAGTTCGAGAATGTCGCTCCCGGCTTCTGGGTGGACTCGAGTCCCTTCTGCACCTTGGCCATGTTGAACACGTCCTGCTCGAACACCTTGGCGAGCATGCCGAGCTCCGGCGCATCGGTCCACGGATCGTCGACGCCGAGCTTTCGCTCTGCGGCCGGCGGCGGTCGTTCGCCGCTGAACGGCGACAGGAAGAACACCTCCATGATCGACGAGCGGTGGTCATCGCCGTTCGGGCGGAACCGGTAGGTGATCCGGTTGTAGGCGCCCCACGGATGCAGGTTCGGGAACACGGTGTAATCGATCGAGTCCATCATCTCGGCGTCGCTCATCTCGTCGACGTGATCACCAGCGCTCGGACGCCAGCGCTCTCGCGACATCTCGGCGAGCACCGCCCGAGCGGTCTGCCCCTCGGCGAGCGTCATCGGCGCCTCCTGATCGACGCGTACGTCGAGCATGCCACGGAGAATCTCCTGCTCGGGCACCTCGATGTCGCCGAGCAGGGGACTGGGGGCGCCACCCGGGGTGATCACTCGCGAGCATCGATCCCACACGTCGACCTGACTGTTGACGTTGCATAGGTAGGTGAGGATCTGGGGGTGGGTCGCGTTGACGTGGTAGGCCTCGCAGAACGCCTCCTGGGCGATCTTCCAGTTGGCGTTGATCACGCGTGACACGTGTGCCTCGACGTACCGGTTGCCGAGATCCCACACCTCGAACTGCTCGATGATCTCGCCGAGGTGCTCCTCGAGCGAACCGGCATCCTGATCGGGGTTGATGAACACGAATCCGGCCCAGGTGCCGACCTTGCACTCGGGAAGTGTGAAGTCGTCGGGACGTTGGTCGACGTGGGGAAAGTCCCACGCCGCCGGGACATCGGCGAGATTGCCGGCGAGGTCCCAGGCGAATCCGTGGAATGCACAGCGGAGTTCGGAGCAACGCCCGTCGTACTCCTTGAGCTGGCGTCCGCGATGGAGACACGCGTTCGGGTAGGACTTGATCGACCCGTCGGCCTGGCGCACGACCAGGTACGACTTCTCGGCGATGTCGTAGACGATGTAGTCGCCTGGCTCGGGGATGTGGTCCTCTCGGCAGGCGAACTGCCAGACGCGCGACCACAGCTGATCGACTTCGCGCCGGTGCCATTCGCGACTGGTGTACCGGTCGATCGGGATGTCCTCGCTGCCGAGGTATCGCGAGGACTCGAGACGGAGGACATCGGGTACGGGGTGGGTGTCGGCGTCGAGCAGTTCCTGGAAGCTCAGACCGGGCGAGCGGGCGCCGGTGTCTGCGACAGGTTGGTCAGTGGCAGTCATGTCTCCATTATTGACCGTCCGGTGAGTTTCCAGCGTCACCGGACGGAGAGGACCCGGTCGAGTTGGGTGAGAGCGTCGGTGGGATCGCCCACCTGGATCGTGGTCCAGCCCAACGCGATCGGCTCCGCGAGGTTCTGCTCGAAGTCGTCGAGGTACACGATCGCCCCGTGATCGACGCCGAGCTGAGCTTGCGCCATCTCGTAGATCGTGCGTTCTGGTTTGCGGCTGCCGACCGCGAACGATTCGACCACCACGTCGAAGAGGCCGAAGTCGATGTCGCGTTGCATGGTCGGTTGGAACTCGGCAAACGTGTTCGTCAGCAAGCCCGTGCGATAGCCGTCCGAACGGAGCCGGCCGATGCGGTCGATCATGGCACCGACGACGGAATAGCCGCCGGGCGCCAGCACGCGCTCGATCTCGTCGCCGCGCAACATGACGCCGCGTTCGCCTGCCCAGGGATCGAGCAGCTCCTGGATCGCCGACACGGCGATCTCGCCGCGCTCGGCGCGATGCCAAGGGTGACCTGGCCCGCTGTCTCGCGGGCCCATGATCACCTCGAGCATCGTGGCCGTCTCGACTCCGTGCGACGAAGCGATCGCACCGATCTGGTTGGAGATCGACGTGATCAGCACCCCACCGAAGTCGAACACGACCGCCTCGAAACTGCTGTGGGGGACTTCGTGCATCAATCGAACGAGGCGTTCGCCTTGCCCTCGGCGTTGTAGACCGCGGCGGTGGCGTCGATTCGATGCTTGCGATGCACTACGTCAGCAATTCCTCCGGCTCCCAACGTGTTGCGCATGTTCCAGTAGTTCGGATGATCCAAGTGAACCTCGAGCGTTTCTTCGGACTCCCAGAGTTCGTACACCTGGATGAGGTCCTCCTCGCACGGGTCCTCGGCGAAGCAGTACACCAGACATCCCGGCTCCTCGTCTCGGGTTGCCTGTTGGATGGGAGCGGTCTGCGTGATCAGATCGTGACGTTTCGACGCGTCCGTCAGGCGGATGGCAGCTTCGACGACAATGAGACTCATGCGGTTCCTCTGATTCTTATGGCGCCCGATCGACCGGTTCGTCCGGGGTGGCGTGTGGTGGACAGTATGACGACAACCGTCGCCGCCCGAACGAGTCGGGCGCGGAACTGGGGGAGCGTCAAGACATGTTGGCAGCACTGATCACCGGCAAGGACACTGTGGAACTCAAGGAGTTCCCGGATCCGACACCGGCACCCACCGGCGTCGTCGTCGACGTCGCCTTCTGCGGGATCTGCGGGACCGATGTACACGCGTACCAATCGGGGCGTCCATACAACCCGGCGATCTGTGGGCACGAGTGGTCTGGCACGGTGTCGGCGGTCGGCAACGAGGTGCCGTCGTTCACCGAGGGCGATCGGGTGGTCGTCGCAGTCGCACCGTCGTGTGGACGTTGCACGGCGTGCCGGAGAGGTCAGGCCGACCGTTGTGAGGTCACGTTCATGTCGGTGCTCGGTCGTGACCCGCTCGCGCCGCCCCACGGAGGGTTCGCACCGCGGATCGCCGTGGCCGCCGCCCGTATCGTGAAGACCGATCCGGCGCTCACCGACGAGCAGGCAGCGCAGGTCGAACCCACCACGGTCGCCTTCCACGCAGTGCGCACCAGCGCCCTCAGGCTCGGCGACATCGCAGTGATCCAGGGCGCCGGCCCGATCGGACTCGGCACCATGCAGTGGGTACGTGCCGCCGGCGCCGGCCAGGTGATCGTCGTCGAACCGAACGAACAACGCCGCGCGCTCGCACTCGAACTCGGCGCGCACGTTGCGGTCGCCCCCGGCGAGGAAGCCGACCAGGCGATCCGCGAACGAACTCATGGTCTCGGCGCCGACATCGTCTACGAGTGCGTCGGCCGACCGTTTGCGGTCCAGACGGCCGTCGACCTCGCGCGACGAGGGGGAGCGATGTGCTTGATCGGCCTGGCCGACAGCGACGCGTCGATCTCGCCGGGCGCCTGGCTGATCAAGGAGATCTCGGTGACCTCGTCGCTGGCCTACCTCCACGAGGAGTTCGAGATGGCGATGGGGATGATGGCCGACGGTCGGGTCACGGTCGACGCGCTCCACACGAACACCGTCGACCTCGACGGATTCGAAGCAGCGCTGGCCGACCTGGCGAGCGGAACCAGCGAGCAGACCAAGGTGCTCGTCGACCCCAAGGGAGCGCAATGATGTTCGATTTCTCCGGAAAGAGCGTGTTGATCACGGGTGCCTCGATGGGCCTGGGGGAGGGCTTCGCGCTCGGCTTCGCCGAGGCGGGCGCCGACCTGATCCTCACCGCCCGGTCGGCCGACCTGCTCGAGGGTGTTGCCGAGCGTTGCCGATCGCTGGGTTCGACCGTCACCGTCGTTCCGGGCGACGTGTCGGTCGAGGCTGACGTCGATCGAGTCGTCGCGGCGGGCATCGAGGCACACGGTCGCATCGACGCGCTCGTGAACAACGCCGGCGTCAGCGACATGCGCGGCGTTGCACCCGAAGCGTTCGACATGGAGACATGGAACTGGATCATGTCGATCGACCTCAACGGCGCGTTCATGTATCTGCGTGACGTCGGGAGGCACATGCTCGAGTCCGGTGGCGGATCGATCGTCAACATCTGTTCGATCATGGGACACGGCGCGAACGAGTTGAACGTGATCGCCTACACGGCGGCCAAGGGAGCGCTGCGCAATCTCACACTGCAACTCGGATGCGAGTGGGCCGATCGAGGTGTTCGGGTGAACTCGGTGTCTCCCGGCTTCATCGTGACCGAGATGGTCCGTCCGGCGCTCGAAGGCATGGGGATGGACAAGTGGATCGCGTCACGTACTCCCATGCGTCGCATCGGTGAACTCGACGAGATCGTCGCGCCAGTCATGTTTCTCGCGTCCGATGCCGCGAGCTACGTCACCGGCCACGACCTCAACGTCGACGGCGGCACGAACGCCGCCAACGGCTACTACCAGATCCCGCCGATCCATCAGGAGTGGAACGCCGACTCCGCACCACGGATCGGGCGCGGCTATGAAGGGATTCAACCGCGCCCCGACTGGTACGAGGCGATGAGCGGCGGCATCCCGGGCGTGCACTACACGCCCGAGGCGTGACGTTCTCGTGCCGGATCAGGCGATGCGGCGCATCCTCTTCTTGAGTCCGTCGACGCTCCGACCGATCGGTTACTTTCTACACATCGAGCCGGATGGACGGCTCGCCCGGCGCCCTGGGGATGGCCGGTCACGCAGAAATTGGGGGATGCTCATCATGTCGAGGTCGTCGAGGCGAACGCGGGCGCAACGGGTATCGGTCGGCGCCGCAGCCGATCGGCTCGTCGTCGACCCCGTGATGCTCGAGACCCCGGCCCCTGCTGAGGTGAACTGACATGGCACTGCTCGAAGCGCGAGGGCTCACCGTCTCCTACGGCGGCCTGTACGCCAACGACGACATCGATCTCGACTGCGAGGCGGGCAAGCTCGTCGGGCTGATCGGCCCGAACGGTGCCGGCAAGACAACGTTCATCGATGCGATCACCGGGTTCACGCCGGTCACCGCTGGGACCGTCAGGTTCGACGGCGTCGACCTCGCCCAGAAGCGCCCCGACATCCGAGCAGGGATGGGTCTGGTCCGCACGTTCCAGTCGCTCGAACTGTTCGAGGACTTGACGGTCCGCGACAACCTGCTCGTCGCAGCAGAGCAACCGAAGTGGTATTCGTTCCTCGCCGACATCGTGGTACCTGGCCGTGGGGGACGGGCTGTGGGCGACCAGATCGAGATTGCTCTCGAGGCGCTCGGTCTCACCGACCTGGCCGATACGCATCCGAGCGATCTGAGCCACGGTCAACGCAAACTGATCGGCGTGGCCCGAGCGCTTGCTGCGAACCCGAAACTCCTCCTGCTCGATGAGCCTGCCGCCGGACTCGACACTCAGGAGAGCATGCTGCTCGGCCGCCATCTGCGCGAGTTCCTCGATCTCGGTGTCAGTCTGTTCCTGATCGACCACGACATGGGCTTGGTCCTCAACGTGTGCGACTACATCTACGTCCTCGACTTCGGCAAGGTGATTGCTCAAGGAACCCCAGCGCAGGTGCGTGCCGACCCCGCGGTGATCGCCGCCTATCTGGGCGATTCCGCCGGCGAGGCGCAAGCAGCCCAGGGAGCCTCGATCGATTCGCCGCCGACAGCTGTCGGCCCGGAGGTGGCGTCATGAGTGAACTGCTGGTCGACGTCCGCAATCTCTACGCCGGCTACGAGGGGATCCCCGTGGTGCGCGACCTGACCCTGAGCGTCGGCCCCGGCGAGGTCGTTGCACTGCTCGGGCCGAACGGGGCCGGCAAGACCACGACGTTGTTGACCATCTCGGGACTGCTCGCCCCGGTCGATGGCAGCGTCGAGGTGCTCGGCCAGGCTGTCAAGGGCCACAAGGCGTACGTGGTTGCTCGCCGCGGGCTGGCGCATGTGCCCGAGGACCGATCGCTCTTCTTCGACCTCACCGTCGAGGAGAACATCCGGCTCGGCCTCACCGGCGACAAGCGTTCGCGCCGCGAGGCACACGACCGCGCGATGGAGCTGCTCCCCGCGCTCAAACCGTTGGGCCATCGCCGGGCCGGACTGCTGTCCGGCGGTGAACAGCAGATGTTGGCTGTGGCAAGGGCGCTGGTCTCGAACCCGAAGTGCCTTCTGGTCGACGAGATGAGTCTCGGCCTGGCGCCGATCATCGTCGAGCGACTCCTTCCGATCGTGCGCGACATCGCCGACCAGACGGGCTGTGGTGTGCTCGTCGTCGAGCAGCACGTGCACATGGCGCTCGAGGTGGCCGACCGCGGCTACGTCCTGAATCACGGCGAACTCGTGCTGGAAGGAACCGCGGCCGAACTCTCTGCGAATCGCCACATCCTCGAAGCGAGCTACCTCGGCGAGGCATCGTTGGACGAAGTGTGACCGGAGCGTTCGCTCCGGAACTCTTGGCGGGACGCACCGCTCTCGTCACCGGTGGCGGCACCGGGATCGGTGCTGCGATCGCCGAGGGCCTCAGCGCTGCCGGTGCCCATGTCGTCATCGCTGCTCGTCGTGTCGAGCGACTCGAGCACGCGGCCGATCTGATCGCGCAACGCACGGGCAATCCCGTCGACGTCGACGTCGTCGACATCCGCGACCGAGCGACCATCGAGGCGCTCGCCGGTCGCCATCAGGTGGACGTGCTCGTCAACAACGCCGGTGGTCAGTTCCCCCAGAAGGCGCGTGACTACAGCCCGAACGGTTGGGCGAGCGTGATCGACCTGAACCTCACCGGCACGTGGGCGATGACCCAGGTGTTCGGCAACCAGATGCTCGACGGCGATGGCGGCACCATCGTGCAGATCGTGGCGATTGTCGGACGCGGGCTGCCGGGTATCGCCCACAGCGCCGCTGCACGCGCGGGTGTCGTCGAACTGACCCGGACGTTGGCCTTCGAGTGGGGGCCGAAGATCAGGATCAACGCCGTCGCGCCCGGAGCCTTCCGCACCGAAGGGTGGGAGTCCACCTACGACGACGAGGTCGGCCAGGACATGTCGGGCGTTCCGTTGCCCTACCCGGGTCGCCCCAGCGACATTGCGAACGCTGTGGTCTTCCTCGCGTCGCCTGCAGCGTCGTACATCACGGGCGTGTGTCTTCCCGTGGACGGTGGCCATGTGCTGCACGGTCCGATCAGCGCACTGCCGCCCGACGGTTACCCCGAGCGCAAGCTGCCGCCGTCCGACTCGGCCTGACACCATTCGAGGTCGTCGGTGGGTGAGGGGTGCGTTCGGTCCGATCACCGGTGGGGTGATCTCGTACCATCCGTCGATGGCGACACTGCTGGCCCACATCACGGTTCGGCCTGGCGCCGAGGTCGACTTCGAGGCACTTGCCCGAACTCTGCACGAGCAGACCCATGCGACAGAGACCGGTGTGCTCCGATACGAGTACTGGCGCGGGGCAGACGAGCGCAGCTACTACACGCTGCTGTCGTTCGCCGATCACCGAGCCTTCATCGCCCATCAGACGAGCGAGCACCACGAATCGGCCTCGCCGGAACTCGGGCGGATGATCGAGAGCCTGCGCCTCGAATGGCTCGACCCGATCGACGGGGCGAGCACGCTGCCGCTGACCGAGATGCAAGAGGCGCCCGACGGGGCACAGGACCTGACGGTCGCCTACACCGACCGGTTCGCAGCGATCATCGCGCCGTGGTGGGAGCCGTTGCGTCACACGTCGAGCTAGTCGTCCTTCGGTTCGCGGCTCCACAGCACGTCGAAGTCGCGGGCGATGTCGAGCACCTGAAAGGCTCGGCCGATGCCGACGCAGAAGCCGACGGTGACGGTCAACTCGACGATCTCGGTGTCGGAGAACAACTCGTGCAGCCGTTCCCACATCGCGTCGTCGATGCCGGTGTGATCGATCGCGAATTGCTCTGCGAACTCGGCCGCGAGGCGCTCACGCGGCGTGAAGTCCGGGTGGTCGTGGTAGCGGTGGACGTGCTGGTAGAGCTCGTCGGTCATGCCTTGCTGCATCGCCGATGCAGCCCGAGTGTTCAGTCAAACGTGGCACTCGTTGAGCTGAGCGATGCGCATCCGGGCGACCTCGCGCTCGCGGATCGGCAGACTCGAGCGTTCGTACACCGCCTCGCTCATCGCATGTAGTCCGGCGCCCATGTGCGGTGCGAGTTGCCAGATGCGCGAGGCTTCCTTGCCCTCGCCGTCGGGAATGTCGACCCGTGCCATCAGGGCGCCTTTCGAGGGGTGACCGGCGTGGCGTCGACGAGGTCGTCGACCCACCGGTGGAACATCTGGTTGCCGGGCTCGTTGCGGCCGAAGAGGAACTCGGTGTTCGCCCCCGAGGCCAGTGCCGACTGGATCCCGAGGCCGGTCTTGTAGTCCTCCTCGTTGACCACCCATTCGAGGAAGTCGGCACGTTTGAGCGTCCCGGCACGCTCCTCGGCAGATGCGCTCTTCGCGATCAGGTGCGTCTGCACGGTGCGCGAACGGTCAGATGTCGGGCCGGGGAAGAGCTGGCTCACCATTGCGCCGCGTCCGCCGTTGCCGGCCACGGAGATGTGCGGGAACACGGTGTGCACGAACCCGACGTACTTCGCCGGGGCCCACTCGGCCGGTGGGATGTCGCGCAGGTCGGGCGTGACCCGGCGGGCGAAGGCGACCCGCTGGTGCGGTCCCCAGGCGTCCCAGGTCATCACGTTGCCCATCACGTCGACGCCGAGCGTGTCGCGGTGCAAGATGTCGAGATGGTACCCGTCGACGTAGCCGTCGAACGCGATCTTCCAGTTGGGGCCGATCAGCACCCGCTCGTCGAGGAACTCCATGTCGGCCAGTCCGAGCTGATCGAGCGCGATGTCGTAGCCGCCGAGCCACCGGTCGAGGTCGAGGTCGGCGCCGGGGCGGGCGACGACGAACACCAAGCCGCTGCGCTCCTCGCACGGCAGTTCGGTGAGCCCATGGCTGTCGGTGTCGACATCGCCGAACTTGTTTCGCCCCGAGATTCCGACCAGGGTGCCCTCGGTGCCGTAGCTCCACGCATGGTACGGGCAGGTGAAGCGTCGGGTCTGGCCGCACCCTTCACCAACCACCAGGGCGCCGCGGTGGCGGCAGGCGTTGATGAATGCCTTGACGGTGCCGTCTGTCTGGCGGACGGTGAGCACCGGCACTCCCGCGATGTCGATCGAGCGGTACGACCCCGGCTCGGGAACATGGGCGCTCATCGCTGCAACCACGGGGCGGTTGCGGAACAGCTCGGCGACCTCACGTTCCCAACGGTCGGGGTCGAGGTAGTGGTCGACCGGCACGCTGAGGGTGTCGTCGAGCGAGTCGGTGGTGTTCTCGTCGAGGTGGGTCAGCAGACGGCCGGCCACGTCGTGCCAGTCGGGCTGCCAGGGACGTCCGTGATGATCGAGCTCGGTGGGCTGCGCGAACCGACCGTAGGAGGGGGTAGCGCTGGGGGTGCTGATCTCGCTGGTGGTCACACAGGCACCTCCGCTTTGCGGACAGCGACGGGAATCGCACTGGAGACGACCATGCCGGTGACGGGATCGTGGCCGACCTCGGCCGACACCAGCCGGCTGGTCGGCGTGCCGATGTCGCGCACCTTTTCGTCGGTGAGCGATCGGCCACCCCAGGAGTGCGCCATCGAGATCACGCCGCGCTTGATGTCGTCGGACGGCGCGACGACGCCGACCACCGTGGCCCGCGGCGAGGTGATCTCGACCAGGTCGCCGGCGGCGAGTTCGAGCTCGGTCACGTCGTCGGGATGCATGTACGCAGGGTTCGTGGTGCCCTTGCGGGCGAGACCGGGCAGCTCGGTGCCGGTGGAATTGAGCACGTGCTTGAGGCGCCGGCTCACGAGTCTGAACGGATAGTCGGACACGTCGAGGTCACCGAGCATCGGCGTGGACTGGGCGAGGAAGTCGGCCAACTCGGTCATGAAGTCGTCGGGAGCGGGCGTGAACTTTGCAGTCGCGCCATCGTCGGCGGGCTGCGTGACGATTCGCTTGTCGGGATGCACCGTGCGCAGATTGACACGCACTTCGTCGAGCGGCATTCGCGAGCCGGCGTAGGTGAGGTCGATGATTTCGTCGGTGCTTGGGCGTACGGCCATGTCGGGCGATCCACCGGGCAGCGGCAGATCGCTTCCGAGCCGCGAGGCGAGCTCCCAGAACACCTCCCATTCGTTCAAGACGTCGCCATCGCGCTCGACGACCGGCTCGGTGTAGTTGGTGTACGGCTGACGGAACCACCGGTCCATCAGGTGTGGAACATCGGCTCGCTCCAACGACAGCGTCGGCGCGACCACATAGTGGGCGAACTCGGCGGTCGGGGTCATCCGGTGGTCGATCACGACCAGCAGCTCGAGATCGGCGAGCGCGTTCAGCGTGAGTTCCTGATCTGGAAAGGCGACGGCCGGGTTCCCTCCGCTGACGATCAGCGCGCGGATGCGACCCTCGCCTGGCGTGAGGATCTCCTCGGCGAGCGCTGCTGTCGGCATTTCGCCGCGATAGCCGCGAAGCCCGCGGATGCGCGACGGGGGACCGTTGGCAGGAGCCCTCGGCGGGGTGACCTGGGCCCGAGCCGGCATCTCCGGGTACAACAACATGCCGTTCTCCAACAGGTCACCCTCGCGGTTGACCCGACCGAGAATGGTGTTCAACACCACCGTGAGATGCTCGGTGAGGCTCGAATGCGCAGCCATGTTGGGGCCGGTGCCGGTGCCGGCCACTCCCTTCGGACCCGCTGCGAACATGCGAGCCGCAGCGAGCACGTCGTCGGGGTCGAGCTGGCAGCGTTCGGCGACAACGTCGAGTGTGAACCCCTCGACCGCAGCGGCCAACTCGGGGAGCTGGCTCACCCAGCGCTCGCAGAACTCGTGGTCCTGGAGGCCTTCGTCGAGGACGATGCGGATCATGCCTGCGAGCAGTGTCGGGTCTTCGCCCGGGCGAACCTGCAGGTGGATGTCGGCGAACGAAGCGAGTTCCGTGCGTCGCGGATCGATCACGATCAGCTTCATGCCTTCGGCCTTGCGGCGACGCATCACCACGAAGGGGTTCGTGCCCTGCAGCCCGCCGAGTGGCGCATACGACGAGACCATCGAGTTGTAGCCGATCGCCATGTGGACGTCGGAGTCGGTGAAGCTCTGGTAGCCGGCTTCCCACCCGCCGAGGCGGAATCCGGCGAGGCCTTTGGCCGGTTGGTCGATCGTGACCGAGGTGTAGAAGGACACCGAGTCGATGCCCTGGTGGAAGGCGCGGGCCGCGCCCACGGCAACAGAGTTCTGGTAGCCGCCGGTGCCGGTGTACGACGCCACGGCTCGCGGCCCGTACGTGTCGATGATCCGACGCAGTTCGGCGGCGATCTCGTCGAGCGCCTCGGGGCTCGACACTTCCTCGAACGTGCCATCGAGACGGCGTCGCAGTGGAGCGCGCAGGCGATTGGGGTCGGCCATCTGATCGGGCAACTGGCGCCCCTTGATGCAGGTGTACCCCTCGAAGAGCGGATCGTCCATCACGCCGCGTACGGCGATGACCCGGTTATCGACGACGTCGACCTCCATCGGACAGCTCGCGTGGCAGACCCGGCAGAACGTTGCCTTGGTCTGCACGTCCGACGTGGTGGGGGTGGGTGTTGCCATGCGAGCCCTCCGTCGCTTTCCGGTAGTTTCCGTACGTCCGTAAACTAACTCGTCGGCTAGTTTCCCATGTCAGCGGACGCCCGTCTGCGACTTCGAACGAACGACCGTGGGGGACTGGCATGGGGAAGCGACCGATCAACGGGGCGCCGGCGTGACGCGGCCGTTCCGGTTCGGACTGCAGAGTTTCAATGCGACGAGTCCGCAAGCCTGGCGCGATCAGGCCCGTCATGCCGAGGCCTTGGGTTTCAGCACCTTCAGCGTCGCCGACCACGTGCTCGGTCCGGGTCCGGCGCTCGCCGCCATGGGCCATCCGGTTCAGGACGTTGCCGCCGTCCCGGCGATGGCGGTTGCCCTCGAAGCAACCAGCACGATCAGCATCGGTTCGCGGGTGTTCTGCACCGACTATCGCCAACCCGTGATGTTCGCCAAGGAACTGGCCACGCTTGCGTTCTTCGCCGAAGGTCGCCTGGAGATCGGTATCGGCGCCGGATGGCTCCAGGGCGAGTACGAGGCGATGGGGACGCAGTGGGATCCTGCCGGCGTCCGTATCGATCGGATGGTGGAGACGATCGGCTTGATCCGCGCCCACTTCGCCGAAGGGGAACTCGACGTGCACGGCACCTACGTCCACGCAACCGGCTTCGAAGGCGTTCCGAAGGTTCCGACCGGGCTGCCACCGATCATGATCGGTGGAGGAGCGCCGCGTGTGCTCGGTATCGCCGGTCGCGAGGCCGACATCGTCAGCCTGAACTTCAACAACAGCTCCGGCAAGATCGGCCCCACCAGTATCGGTACCAGCACAGCCGAACTCACTGCGCAGAAGATCGAGTGGATCCGCGCTGGAGCGGGTGACCGATTCGACGACCTGGAATTGGAGATCGCCGCCTACTTCACCACGGTCACCGACGAGGGCGAGGAGACGACGGCGAAGATGGCTGGGATGTTCGGCATGACGCCAGAGGAGTTCGGCCGGCACCCGCACGCGCTCATCGGCTCCGTCGACGCGATCTGCGACCAGCTCGTCGAGCGGCGCGAGACCTACGGCATCTCCTACGTGACGTTCGCCGCCCGGATGGTCGACGCCGTTGCCCCGATCGTCGAACGTCTCGCCGGCACCTGATCTCATCCACCACCGTCCCCGCACCACCACGACAACGAAACGGAATCACCACACATGAAGGTCGGAATCAATCTCCCGTCACAGTTCCCGTTCGGAAGCACCGCCCAGATGCTCGAGGTCTACGAGCAGGTCGGATTCGACTCGTACTGGTCACCCGACCACCTGCTCGGCGTCTTCCATCCCGGGCTGTGGAGCGAGATTCCGCTGTCGGATCTCGCCGCCGACCCCGACGCGTTCTACGACCCGTTCTGCTACGGCGCGGTCGTCGGAACGATGACCGATCGACCGTTCGGCATCTCGGTGACCGACGCAACACGACGTGGAGCGGCCGATCTCGCTCGGACCGCCCTGACGCTCAACGATCTGAACCCCGGTGGCTTCATCCTCGGGATCGGATCGGGCGAAGCCGAGAGCCTGCTGCCGTTCGGGTACCCGTTCGACAAGCCGGTGTCGATTCTCGAAGACGTACTGCGTGACCTGCGCTCATTGCTCGACCACGGGGTGATGGCCGATGGCGGCGTCGGACGAATGGGTCTGCCGCTGCAGGCCGAGGGCCGTGGTAGCCCGCCGGTGTGGGTCGCCGGCCATGGGCCACGCATGCTGCGCCTGACCGGCGAGTACGGCGACGGCTGGATTCCCGCCTGGTGGATGAAGCCCGAGGAGTACGGCGAGAAGCGTCAGATCATCGCCGACCACGCCGCCGCCGCGGGGCGTCCGGCGCCGGTCAACTCGCTCTTGCCATTCGTGCTGTTCGCCGAGAGCCGCGATGCCGCGGCAGAGATGTTCGATCGCGAGCCGCTCGGCAAGCTGTTCGGGCTGTTCGCCATGGGCCACATGTGGGAAGCCCATGGACTGCAGCATCCTCTGGGCAACGACTCGAAGGGGTTCGTCGACGTGATCATCCACGACCTCGACGCCGACGAGTTGCGCGACCTGGCGGGAACGATCCCCTTCGAGATGGTCTGCGAGGTGCTGTTCGTCGGCAACGTCGAGGAACTCGCCAGCCAGTTCGAGGGCTATGCCCGCAACGGCCTCGAACACGTCGTGCTCGCGAACATCACCGGCGTCGTTGGCGGTATGGACGAGATCATGGCTCGAGGCATGGAGTTGCCGATGCTGAAGAACGTGCTGTCCGACCTGTGACCGCCACACTTTGCCCATTCCGACCGTCAAGGAGTTCCGAATGACCACCGACCTCGCCACGTTCAACCCGTTCGATCCGGCGTCGATCCAGTGTCCGTTCCCGCACTACGAGCAGATGCGCGCCGAAAAGCCGGTGATGCTGATCGAGTCCGTCGGGATGTACCTCGTCACCAACCACGATCTCGTCATGCAGGTGCTTCGTGATCCCGCGACGTACTCCTCGATGTTCGGCGGAGCGAGCATGCCCCTGCCGTCAGATGCCCGGGCGAAGATGGGCGAGGTCATGGCGGACGGCTACCCCCGGGTGCCGACCATGCTCACCGCCGACATGCCCGACCACACCCGCTATCGCCGGTTGGTGTCCAAGGCGTTCACGCCGAAGGTGATCGCCGAGCTCGAACCCGTGATCCGCTCGATCACCACCCGGTTGATCGACTCGTGGATCGACAGCGGTCGCATCGAGTTCGTCGAGCAGTTCGGCGTGCCGTTGCCGGTCGAGGTGATCGCTCACGCGCTCAACGTGCCCGACTCACGGCTGGCCGACTTCAAGCGGTGGTCCGACGATTCGATCGCCGGGATCGGCACCAACATCACGCTCGATCAACGCCTCGAAGCCGAGCTCGGTGTCAACGAGTTCCAGCACTACTTCGCCGCCGAACTCGATCGTCGCCGCACCGAGCCGCAGGACGATCTGCTGACAGCGTTGCTGAATGCTCGGATCGACGACGACGATCCCGACGTCACCGACAAGCGTGAGCTCGACGTTCCCGAGATGCTGAGCATCATCCAACAGCTGCTCGTCGCCGGGAACGAGACCACCACGAAGCTGCTCACCGAGACGATGCGGCTGCTGGCGGAGAACCCGGACGAGTGGACGCAGCTGAAGCAGGACCCCACACGGGCGCCCAAGATCGTCGAGGAAGCGCTGCGACTGTCGACGCCGACGCAGGGCATGTTCCGGATCTCGACCAAGGACCACGAGCTGGGAGGGGTGCACATTCCCGAGGGCGCCCGACTGGTGATCGTGTTCGCTTCGGCGAATCGCGACGAGTCGCTGTACCCCGAACCTGACGGCTTCGACCCGGATCGCGACAACCTGCGCGATCACCTCGCGTTCGGCAAGGGCATCCACTTCTGTCTCGGCGCGGCCTTGTCGCGACTCGAGGGCCGGGTGGCGCTCGAGGAACTGGCCAGCCGCTTGGACAGCTTCTCGCTGTCCTCGAGCAACGAGTTCGAGTACTTCCCGAGCTTCTTGCTGCGAGGACTCACCAGCCTCGACGTCGACATCGTCCCGGCGGGCGCATCCTGATGGCCGGGCCACTCGACGGCAAGATCGCCGTCGTCACCGGGTCGAGTCGGGGCATCGGTCGCGGCACGGCTGTCGCGCTCGGCGAGCTCGGGGCAACGGTGTACATCACGGGCCGCAGC
>Ga0307378_10005260_pt1 | contig 18090 bp, 21 predicted proteins | sample UN1MG_FD_202238 | JGI IMG/M metagenome (GOLD analysis project Ga0307378, IMG submission 202238) | Soil microbial communities from Risofladan, Vaasa, Finland - UN-1 | ecosystem: Environmental > Terrestrial > Soil > Coastal area > Acid sulfate soil | place: Finland: Risofladan, Vaasa | collected... | reverse complement strand
GATCACCATTTCTAACCTACACATTTTAAGCCTGGTTTGACCTCATCCTCGGAATTTGATAAGGTTATGACTACCGAATGTATTGTTAAATGGAATCAAGCAAAATTCAATTTCATTATTTGGCACGAAACCTACAATCCCGTGCTGGAAGGGTTAGCACAAAATCTTGTGGATTTAATGATATTTTTCCATGGCCCGGAAGATGGATTGAGAGATTTATCAGGGGCCGGGGCCAACTGGTCTATGGTTGAAATATGGTGGCACCGCCAGGAAACCAGGCGGAAAACGGAGAAAACAAACCTCAACCTGTAGCATTGAGAGAAACGGATCTACTCGACGCATGAAAGCTAAAAAGCAATTACCCGAAGAGGATCGATGCCTTACGCGGTTGATCCTCGACAGTATCGCTGATGGGGTCTTTACCGTTGACCAAGAAGGACGGATCACCTCCTTCAACAGGGCTGCAGAACAGATCACCGGCGTATCCAAGAAAGAGGCTATCGGCCAATACTGCCACGAGATATTTAGAGCCAATATCTGTTTCGATGCGTGCCCCCTGAAGCACACGGCAAGGACCTCTGAGAGCATCATTAACCTGGAGGTGAACATCCTCAATCAACAGAATCAGGAGATCCCCATCAGCGTCAGTACGGCCATTTTGAAAGATCCAAAGGGGAGAGTGGTTGGTGCTGTGGAGACCTTTCGCGACCTCTCCCTCATCGCAGAACTTCGCAAGGAGATATCCAAGGGCTACACCTTCCAGGATATTGTGAGCCGAAGTAAGGCCATTGCTGAGCTATTGCGCATCCTCCCAGATGTGGCCGAAAGCGAAGCCACGATCATTATCCAGGGGGAGAGTGGCACGGGCAAGGAGCTTTTCGCAACGGCCATCCATAACCTGAGTTCCCGGAAGGAAGGCCCCCTCATCAAGGTGAACTGTGGGGCCCTTCCGGAGACCCTTATTGAATCGGAGCTTTTCGGTTACAAGAAGGGGGCCTTTACAGATGCAAAGAGGGACAAGCCCGGTCGTTTCAAACAGGCCGAAGGGGGCACTCTCTTCCTTGATGAAGTTGGGGATCTGAGCAAGGGCACACAGGTCAAGTTCCTCCGGGTGCTTGAACAAAAGGAGTACGAGCCCCTCGGGAGCACCTTGACAGAGAGGGCCGATGTGAGGATCGTGGCCGCAACCCACCGGGACCTGGCTTCCTTAGTGCAACGGGGGGATTTTAGGGAGGACCTGTTCTACCGGCTCAACGTGATGAAGCTTGAGATCCCACCCCTCCGAGACAGGAGGGAAGACATCCCCCTACTGATCGATCATTTCATCGGAAAGCTGAACAGGAAGACGGGCAAGCAGATCCGGTCGGTATCCAAGGCTGCGATGAGGTTTATGCTCGAACATAGTTACCCGGGCAATGTACGGGAGCTCGACAATATCATCGAGCATGCCTTTATTCTTTGCAAGGGGATCGAGATCAAGGTCACCCATTTGCCCCAGTACCTCCTATCCTCAGCAGGAAGGGGCTTGAGCAAGGAATCAGTCGGGATCCAGAGATTGGAGGATCTCGAAAAGGGGGTGATTCTTGAGACCCTGGAGAGACATAAGGGAGATAGGGGTCGGGCAGCAGAGGAATTGAGGATCCACCGATCGACCCTCTGGAGGAAGATGAAAAAACACGGGATAGAGGCACCATGATTTTGCAATTTTGCAACAGTTGCAAATCAGCTACATATGATAACCCCTTAATAATAAAGATAATTTAATTTCATTTTGCAAAATTAAGACAATTATCCCTTCTGTTTCCTTCCCACCTCAAATGAATATTCTGTAATATCACTGAGTTAGAACATATCTACCGGTTTGGCATGTTCCTTGCTCTGTTATTAAGGCAGAAAAAGGGCCTCAAAGGGGATTGATCGATGAAGGTGGCCATACCGCTTTATGGAAACAGGGTCTCTCCAAGATTTGAATACACGAGGGACTTTCTGATAGTTGAGTTCCAAGGCAAGAAGGAGATTGACAGAGAGGCCCTGACGATGGAGGTTAAGCATCCGGCCCGAATGGCTGACCGTCTTGCCAAGGAGGGGGTATCTCTGGTTCTGAGCGGTGGGATGAATCCCCACTTCCAGGAGCAGTTTCGGATGAGAAACATCGCGGTGATCTGGGGCCTCATAGGAGATGCAGACGATGTCCTCGCCACCTATCTGGACGGCCAGGTCTTCTCGGGAATGGGGCCTTGTTCTAGAAGAGACAGGCGTCATCGAATGAGGCGAAGGGGAATCTCATAGAAAGGAAGGAGGTGTGAGCCATGCCAGGATTTGATGGAACAGGCCCCATGGGAATGGGGCCAATGACCGGAGGCGGTTGGGGTCGGTGCAACCCTTCCGCCCCCTATGGTAGGTCCTATTTCTCTGGGGGTTTTGGGCCTTGGTTCGGAGGGGGTCGAGGCCGTGGCCGAGGCTATCGCCACAGGTACTGGGCCACAGGGCTGCCTGGATGGATGAGATCCGGACAGGTGGGTCCATCGGGCTACCCAGGTGGTTACCAATGGGGCTATCCACCTGTATCCCCATATCCCAAGGAGCAGGAGACGGAGTTCCTCAAGGATCAGGCAGCGGCCCTAAAGGATGAGCTCGATGCCATTGACAGCCGGCTTCGCGATCTCGAATCCAAAGGCCAGGAGTCCGAGTAAAGACTTGGGGGGGAGGTGATTCTTTATGGGAATCAGGATGACCGTTCTTTGTGAAAATAGCGTCGGGGATATCAGGGGGTTGGGTGAACATGGATTTTCTGCCCTTATCGAGACATCAGGGGGGCATTACCTCTTCGATACGGGAGGTGGCCATACCATCCTTCCCAATGCCCTGGCCTTCGGGAAGGATTTGAAAAGCGTTAAGAAGGTCTGCTTAAGTCACGGACACTATGACCATACGGAAGGCCTTCCCCTTGTTCTTCAAAGAGTGGGAACAATCGATGTTTATGCCCATCCCGATATATTCCTGGAACGAATTGCCGTCTTCAAGAGGGAGAAAGAGGAAATCAGGCGATTCGTGGGCCTTCCATACAGGCGGGTCTATCTCGAATTTCTGGGTGCCAGGTTTGTTCTCGAAAGGGGTTTTCAGGATTTGGAGCGAGAGATTTTCCTGACCGGAGAAGTCCCGCGCAGGACCCCCTTCGAGGGATCAGATCAAAGACTCCTTGCCCTGAAGAACGGAGAATACCGGATCGACGAGTTCAAGGACGATCAATCCATGGTCCTCGATACCCCCAAAGGACTCGTCGTGATCTTTGGCTGTGCACATGCGGGAATGGGCAATACCCTGAGATACGCAATGGAGAGGGTTGGCAAAGAGAGGATCCATGCAATCCTCGGTGGAACCCACCTGGCCTTTCTGACGGATGAGCAACTGGAGGCCTCCATCAAGACATTGAAAGAGTTGTCCGTGGAGAAAATAGGGGTTTCTCACTGTACTGGCTTAAGGGCCGCATCGAGGTTGGCCCATGAGTTCGGGGATCGGTTTTTCTTCGCTTCTGTCGGTATGGTCCTGGAGGTCTGAAGGAGGGTTAATGGAGCAGATTTAGAAGGGAAGAATGCCTTTTAACCTTGTAATTAGGCGTATAGTTTATAGGAGGAGAAAATGGTCCTGAGATCTGCACAGGAATACATTGAGGGCATTGGGAAGATCGATTCAAAGATCTACCTCGGAGGGGAGAGAGTGACAGATGTCTTGGGTCATCCCACAACCAAAACGGTGATTCAGGCCAATGCAAAGGTCTACGAACTCAGTCAAGACCCCCAATATAGGGAGATTATGACAGCTAAGTCCGACTCAACGGGAGAGCTCATTAGCCGGAACCTCCACGTATGCCAAAATACCAAAGACTTGGAGATGAGAGCCGAAATGGCCCTTCTTACGAGTCAAAAACTAGGGACTTGCAATTATCGGTGTCCTGGTTGCGATGTTCTCAATGGCTTGGCGAGCATTACCTACGAGATCGACAAAGATCTGGGAACAGAATACTACAAGAGGCTCATGGACTTTACAAGATACCTTCAAAAAAACGACCTGGCTATGAGCGGTGGGGTTACAGATACAAAAGGGGACAGAAGCAAAAGGCCTCTTCAGCAGGACCCAGATATGTTCCTTCACATCGTTGAGAAGAAATCAGATGGGATCGTGGTGCGGGGGGCCAAACAACATCAGAGCGGGGCCTATGCCTCTGACGAGACCCTCGTGATGCCGACCCTTGCCTATCGTGAGGGCGAAGAGGATTATGCCGTCGCATTTGCTGTGGCCAATGGCACAGAGGGTGTGACCTTTATTTGCCAGTACAACCCCTATACCGTCGAGAGAAATACAGAAGCCGACATTCACCAGCTCGGGAATCCCATTTATGGACAACGCGAAACATCTCTCGTTGTTTTCGACGATGCATTCATACCTTGGGAGAGGGTATTCATCTGCGGAGAGGTTCAGTTTACACAAAGAGCCGTTATGCGCTTTGCAAAGATGCATCGAATGAACTGCGGAGGAGCCTGCAAGGTCGGATTTGCCGATCTGATCATAGGGGCTACCAGAATGATGACAGAGTTTACTGGGCTGGCCGAGACAGCCCATATCATCACCAAGTTGACCCGCATGGCCCAGATCAGTGAGACATCCCATGCCTGTGCCATTGCAGCCGCCCACAAGGGGACAGAGGAGCCCGAAGGGTCGGGAATCTTTCTCCCAGATGACCTCTTTGGCAATGTGGCCAAATTGAACACGTGTTATGGGTTCTGGGAGATCATGGCCCTTGCTGGCGATATTGCAGGAGGACTTCCTGTAACCATGCCCTCTGAGAAGGATCTGGATAATCCTGAGATAGGACCCTATGTAGAAAAGTACCTGAAGTCCGCCGTCTCCGCAAGAAAGAGGATGCGCCTTGCGAAATTCATCCAGAACTGGGTAGCAGGTCTTCACGGCGTGGGCACCTGGCAGGGAGCAGGCTCCGCCGAGGCCCAGATGCTAACCCTTCACAGGATTTTTGATTTCGAATCGAGAAAAGCCATGGCCAAGGAGTTGGCAGGTCTATAGGAGGTTCGAAGGACACGGTAGGCCATGGATAGGCCTTGTAGTTAGATCGTTCTGATTTTTTTGGTGATCCTGCATTTTTCGGGACTGCCGTGCAAAAGAAGATTTTATAGATGAGGAGGTAATGATGAAAGTAGCCGTTTCTTCAACAGGATCCGATCTGGATGCCCAGGTCGATCCAAGATTTGGCAGGTGTGCATGTTTCTTAATTGTTAACCCAGATGATATGACCTTTGAGGCCTTTGAAAATGAGAGTGTGTCTCTGGGCGGAGGTGCAGGCATTCAGTCGGCCCAATTTGTTGCCTCCAAAGGGGCTACTGTAGTTATAACCGGAAATGTCGGCTCCAATGCTATTAGAACCCTGAATGCAGCCGGCCTTGAGGTGATTGTTGGTGTTAGTGGTCCAATTAGAGAGGCGATTGAGAGCTACAAAAGGGGCGAGCTATCACACACTGATCAGGCTAATGTACCAGATCACTTTGGCATGGGCGGAGGTCAAAGTCCCTATCCTGGCGAAGGCATGGGCACGGGCCGAGGAATGGGCCAAGGCATGGGAAGAGGAATGGGCACAGGCCGAGGAATGGGCCAAGGCATGGGAAGAGGAATGGGAATGGGCCGAGGCATGGGCATGCAAGGAGGATATGCACCAAAACAAGGTACATCCGCCTCATCCCCTGAACAGGAGCTGACTGCACTTAAGGAGGAGGCAAAGGCTCTGCGGGATCAACTTAATTCGGTCCTATCCCGGGTAAAGGATCTGGAAGAAAAATAGATTCCTCCCTCACCAAGAAAAGTAAAGGTAAGAATGAAGATTGCCGTACGACATGGAATGGCAGGGGTTCGCCTGTTTTTGATACGGCATCAAGATTGTTAGTGATGGATAGAAGGAGGTGATAAATATGCCAGGATTTGATGGAACCGGACCCAGAGGAATGGGTCCTATGACCGGTGGAGCCAGGGGATTCTGTAACCCTTATTATGCTCAGGGAAGAGCCTCCTTTGGAGGGACATATCCTTCTGGCACTCCTTACGGACCGGGTTATGCACCATCTTATGGAGGCTATTATAGCCCATACGCAGCCAATACTCCATATCAAACCAATCCTTATGGCTCCTTTGGTTTTGGCCGAGGATTTGGTTTTGGCCGAGGATTTCGCTGGGGTAGAGGAATGAGAAGAAGATGGTGGTAAACTCAGTAATTGGGTCTTGGGAGCAGCCTTGGAGTATCTGCCAAGATTGCTCCTTTAAGATCACCCTCTAAGGTGTAAGGGGAGGCATAATCATGCCTTTCCGAAGAGAATTTGGAACGGGAAGGGGTAGATATGGTTCTAAAATCTTTGAGGAGGAAAAGATACCGCAATGTCACAAGAGGAAAAAATACAAGGTCAAGGACCTGAAAGCCGAAAGGCCATGATGGATGCCCAGGATGCAGAGATAAGAGAAAGACTCAAAGGATTTAAAAACAAGTTATTGGTAATGAGTGGAAAAGGCGGTGTTGGTAAAAGCACTATCGCTGCCTATCTTGCAGTTGGTCTCGCCAAAAGAGATTATCAGGTTGGGTTAATGGATGTGGACTTACATGGTCCGAGCATTCCAAGACTCCTTGGCCTAAGGGGGAATATACAACCATCGGCTGAAAGCAAGAAAGGGATTCCCCTCAAGTATCTCCCAAACATGGAGGTTATGTCTATAGAGTCTCTCCTTGGAGATAAAGATACAGCAACTATCTGGAGAGGCCCTCTAAAGATAGGGGTTATTAAGCAGTTTATCTCTGATATTGAATGGAGCAATTCAGATTATCTCATAATTGACTGCCCTCCTGGCACAGGGGATGAACCTTTAACCATTGCCCAGGTTATACCGGATACCAAGGCTATTATTGTAACAACACCCCAGGAGATCTCCTTGGCTGATGTTCGAAAATCAATCAATTTTTGCCGTCAGGTCAATATGGAGATCCTAGGTTTGATTGAAAACATGAGTGGTTTGCTGTGTCCCTACTGCGTGAAGACTATTGACTTATTTAAGACAGATGGTGGAGCTGCAACTGCCAAAAAGGCAGGCCTAAAATTACTGGGCAGCCTCCCTTTAGAGCCAGATATTGTCGTAGAAGGTGATAATGGCAGTATAGCGTGGATGGATAGAAAAGATCTCCCCTATACAGAGAATTTTACCAAGATTGTAGATGAGGTTGCCAGTCTTACGAAAAAATGATTATAAGCGTTGCAAGCGGAAAAGGGGGAACAGGTAAAAAGCAATAGCTACCAACTTGGCTGTAGCCCTTAGCCCTGAAGTAAAATTCCTGGATTGCAATGTAGAAGAGCCCAAAAAATCCCGCAGTCACAAGTAAAATAAAACCAATGAAGGAGGTATGGAAGAATGAAAAGGATAGCATTGGCGTGTGAGGATAATCAAGGACTTAGTGGTCAGATGAGCCAGCACTTTGGCCGTTGTCCTTACTATCTGATTGTTGACGTTGACGGACATGAGATAAAAAAGACTGATAGTGTCAATAACCCTTATTACAATAACCATGTTCCTGGAATGGTTCCTCAATTCATCAATGAACAGGCAGTAAATGTCATGATTGCTGGAGGCATGGGTCCAAGGGCAATTGATATGTTTAGTAATCTAGGCATGGAGGTTGTAACTGGGGCAATAGGAAATGTTGGAAATGTTCTCCAGGCTTATCTAAGGGGAGAGATCAGTGGAGTAGAACCCTGCGAACACGATTATCCCGGAGGCCACAATCACCGCTGAGAGAGGAAAGAAAGAAATGAAGGTAGTCGTTTCTGCAACCGGCGATAATCTGAGTGCTCATGTTGATAGGCGATTTGGACGATGCCCCTGGTTCTTATTCGTTGATACAGAATCTCTGAAATGTGAAGCAGCAGTAAATGAAAGTGCTGATGCTGCCTCTGGAGCAGGAACAGCCTGTGCTCAGTTAGCGTTAGAAAAAGAGGTTGATGCAGTAATTTCTGGACAGGTAGGTCCCAATGCGTATGAGGTGTTGAAACAGGGGGGAGTAAAGATCTTTATTGTCCCACAAGATAGTAGTGTGAGAGAGGCCATAGATAAGTATAAAAATAATGAACTTAAGCAAATGGAGATGAAGGTTTTTTAGGTGTCCGAACTGTGGTACCTCAATGGTAAGAAAGCAGGTAAGCTGCTATGATTATATCCGTTGCAAGCGGAAAAGGAGGAACAGGTAAGACAACTATAGCTACCAGTTTAGCCCTTTCCTGGGGAGAAGTCCAATTCCTGGATTGTGATGTAGAAGAACCAAACGCCCATATCTTTCTCAAGCCACACATTAATGAAAGGATATCGGTTGGCATACCCGTTCCTGAGGTAGATGAATCTAAATGTAACCTCTGTGGTAAATGCGCTGAAGTGTGTGAATTTAATGCCATAGTGGTCATTAAGAAAAAGGTCCTCTTCTTCCCGGAACTGTGCCATGGGTGTGGGGGCTGTTCATACATTTGCCCAGAGAATGCAATCAAGGAGGTAGACAGGGCAATTGGGGTTATTGAAAAAGGTAGATCAGGTAAAATACGTTTTATCCATGGCATATTGAATGTGGGAGAACCCATGGCCCCGCCTCTCATCAGGCAGGTAAAAAAGCATATCAATAATAGCATCAATGGTATTATTGATGCCTCTCCGGGAACCTCTTGTCCGGTGGTTGAAGCAGTGAACGGAAGTGATTTCTGTCTGTTGGTTACTGAACCCACCCCCTTTGGATTAAACGATCTGAAGCTGGCAGTGGAAATGCTCAGGAAACTTACTATCCCTTGTGGGGTGGTTATCAATTGTGCTGATATAGGAGATGAAGAGGTAGAAAGGTATTGTAAAGATGAAGATATCCCGATCTTAATGACCATCCCTTGGGATAGAAGGATAGCAGAGGCCTACTCTAAAGGCATACCACTAATAGATGCCCTGCCTGAATTCCAGAATAGCCTTTCTCAACTCTATGGAAAAATAGAGAGATTATATAAAAGATGAAGCAGTTAACTATAATTAGTGGCAAAGGAGGCACAGGAAAGACCACCATTACTGCTGCCTTTGCTACTCTATCCGATTCTCACGTAGTAGCAGATTGTGATGTAGATGCCGCTGATCTTCATCTCATTTTGAATCCTAGTATAGAGAAAAGTGAGGAATTCTATGGTGGGAAAACAGCAGTGATTGATAGTGACAAGTGCCAGCAATGTGATGAGTGTATTCGGTTATGCAGATTTGATGCTATAAAGGACTACACTGTGGACCCCATCTCGTGCGAGGGTTGTGGGGTTTGTGTGCTGGCATGTCCAGAGGGGGCTATTGCGATGGTAAGGCATATGTCAGGTCACTGGTTTATCTCTCATACAAGATCTGGGTATATGACGCATGCCAGGCTAGGTATTGCTGAAGAGAATTCCGGAAAACTGGTAACCCTGGTTAGGCAGCAAGCAAAGCTCATCGCAGAAAGGGAGAAAAAGGAATATATTATTATCGATGGCCCTCCTGGAATAGGTTGTCCAGTAATAGCTGCAATAGCAGGAGTAGATCTATTGGTAGCGGTTACAGAGCCCACCCTCTCTGGGATACATGACCTGGAAAGAGTGGTGGGAGTTGCCAATCATTTTAATATTCCTGTTATGGTCTGTATCAATAAATACGATATCAATCCAGACAACACCTCTAAGATAGAAGGATACTGTTCAAAGAATAATCTGAAAGTGGCAGGAAAGATTCTCTATGATCCTCAGGTAACAAAGGCAATGGTAGACAAAAAATCGGTCATAGAATATCCCTGTGGCGAGGTGTCAAAAGAGGTTACAAGGGTCTGGGAAAAGGTAGAGCAAAGATTGAAGCATAGGGAAAACCAGTGGAGTTGAGAGAGAAGATCATTCAGAGATTAAAAGAAGTAATTGATCCCGAAACATTGGTAGATGTAGTAAGTATGGGACTGATTAAGAATCTAAATGTGACAGAAGACGGGAATGTATCTCTTGAGTTTCAACCTTCCTCATCTGTGTGTCCTTTGGCCCTCCCTTTAGCCCTTGATATTGAAAACGCCTTAAAGACCTTGAGTGAGATAAGAGACCTTAGCGTCACAATAAGGGATCACCAGATGGCCGATGAATTAAACAGGTATTTAAAGGAAGAAAGGGAATAAAATGCCTCTTTTCGAGTATGAATGTGAGGAATGCAGACTTAGATTTGAGTTCCTCCGGATGACAAAAGAAGAGGAGAATGACTTAAGATGTCCTCAATGTGGAGCTGTGGATATTGTTAAGCTATTGTCATCATTTTCCTCTCGATCTAATTCAGGTGGTAGTCAACCTACCAGTTGCTCATCTAGCTCTTTTACATGAGCTTCATGACTGTGAGATAGTTTATCTCAGCAATTCATTAAAAAATAATGAGGAGAATTAACAATGCCTATTTATGAATATAGGTGCAATGCAGTAAGGTATCAGAGATATTAGTTGGGGTAGGCTCTGACAATGAGGTTTTTACCTGCAAACATTGCGGGAGTAGTGATTTGGAGAAAATCTTATCAGTCTCCTCATTTACCTTTTCAGATAGCAGTCGAGCTGCTGGCGCTACCTGTTGTGGGAGAGAAGAGCGCTGCGATACACCTCCCTGCACAACTGGAGGTATTTGCAGGAGAGATTAATAAAAGGGCAAAATCGAGAAATGTCAGAAGATTTTGATAAGGCAATGGAAGAATTACAGACATCTATCATAGAAGATGCCCGCAAGGTATATTCAGAAGAGGTGATCCAGAGGTGGCTTAACCCCAAATATGTGGGAGAGATGGAAAACCCTGAGGGATATGGAAAGGTTACAGGACCATGTGGAGATACCGTGAAGATTTATCTAAGGATTGATAATGACAAGATCATCGATGCCCGGTTTATTACCAATGGATGTGCGACTACTATTGCTACAGGCTCTGTGGCCTGTGAACTGGCTATAGGAAAAACCTTTAAGGAGGCATTTAAGATTGCCAAGGAGGTAATCTTAGAACAGTTGGGCGGCCTGCCAGAAGAAAGCACCCACTGCGCCCTTTTAGCATCCAACACCCTGAGAACGGCCTTGACCGACTACCTTTCATCCAGGAATGAACCCTGGAGGAGACTATACAAAAAACATTAACCCTATAACGTCATTTGTGGATATCATCTTTAAATGCAGTAGATTTATCTTTAACAGAGCAAATATATTGAGTGAGATTGAATAAGTTACGTAGTAGGGCTAAGGATATGGAAGGATACAAGGTTCAGTATAAAAATTCTACCTTTTCCGGGAAAAGGATAGAGCTTGATGGCAAATACTTCAATCATTGTAGGTTCAAGGATTGTATTATTGTCCTGGAGAAAGGTGATACTGATATTGCCGGTAGTAGTTTTGAGAACTGTAAATTGTTGCTAAAAGGTAATGCTTACATAATTGGCAGAATTATAAAGCTATTTACCGGGAAAAGCCCGCTAAAGGTACTGGATTTTGATGAACTATTGTTTGAGGAGAAAAATCCAAAGAGGATTTCCCGGAAGCAAGTATCTGTAAAAAAGCATGAATAAGAAAGACTACTATGGCATATTGGGATTGAATCGGGATGCCACCCAGGAGGAGATTAAGAAGGCCTATCGAAGGCTTGCTCTCAAGTATCATCCCGACAGAAAGCCGAAGGACAAAGAAGCAGAGGAGATATTCAAGGAGATAAGCCAGGCCTATGCGGTATTGGGTGACCAGGAGAAAAGAAGGATGTATGACCAGTTTGGTCCCAGTCAATTCTGGCAAAGGTATCAACCAGAAGACATCTTCAAAAATTCCAGTTTCAAAGACTTTTTCCGTGAATTTGACTTAAGGTTTGATCAGGGGGTTTCTCGTCGGTTCTTCTGTGGGTCCCGAGGTAGGGGTTGCGGTGGGAGGAAAAGCAGGTTTTTCCGGAAAAGCTTCTTTCAGGATTATCCCGGTGGTCTCTGGGGAAACGATGGCAATACCTGGGATCTTTTTCTAAACCCCACCGAGGCTCTTTGTGGAACGGAAAAAGAGATATTATTAAAGAGGGAATGGGAAACCCAAAGGGTTACAATCAAGATACCCCCTGGGGTGAAAAACGATACCTTGCTTTCCCTTTCCTTGAGAGGGAGAGAGGGGAGTTATCGAGAGGATGAATTTTACCTGAGGGTAAAGGTAGTGAGTGATTGAAATGATCCGGAAAAGGGTAGATGCCCCCGAAATTATCCTAAGATTTATCGAGGCAATCCATTTCCCCTGGGAAACTAAAAAGAAGAGATACCATGCCAGGGCTGCAGTCCCAATACCCTCCGGCGCTCGGTAATTGATAGGTTAGATTCACTTTTCTCTGCTTCTATGAGCCTCACCCTATTAAACCCTTTTCTAAGTCAAGGTTCTTTTGGCACGGTTTTTTCTCCTGCCAGGCAGAGCTGGCCAACAAGACTTCTCCTGTCTGCTGGAATCGGAATCAATAATATCTGGGCTATCCTTAATAAATCTTGTCAGATGAGATAGCTACAAAATCGGAAGCCGAATTAGGCAAGAGAGGTATAGATATGATTGGATGTATCTACTATGATACCGAGATTTTTTAGTCTTTTTAGAAGGTCTCGGTATTGGCAAGAGAAAGGCAGGTGAGGAGTTTAGAGATGTGTTAGACTCACTCTTTTCAAGAACTGAGCAAGGCCATTAGCTCCTCTGGCTGGAGTAGGTCGTGATAACGCATCCAGATAAAAAGAATTAAAGATAAAGGAGGTGTTTAACGATGTGTCTGGCAAAGGCATATCCGAATACGGGGATGAGTGAACCAATCTTTGAAAATATTAGCTATATAGAACTTGATGGCCAACGCATACGAATGCAAACCATGTTTGGGGAAGAAAAGATCATTCCAGGTAGAGTCCTCGAAGTAGATTTTGAAAATTCTAGGGTAATAGTAGACCTCTATAATACGTCTACTGTACCTGATAAGCCCTGAAGAAGGACCGAGGTGAATGTTACCTTTTGAAATAATCGAAAGAAGCAAGAGACTAAAAAAGGGCTGAAACAGTTTAGAATTAATAACAAATGAGAACTTAAATTAGGTAAGGAGGCGAGATGGTAATAGAAGTCACGGATAAAAATTTTGAGGAAGAAGTTTTGAGATCCGATATTCCTACAGAGGTTGATTTCTGGGCACCTTGGTGTGGCCCTTGTAATATGGTTTCACCCATATATGATAAACTCTCAGAGGAATATAGAGATTTCAAGTTTTGCAAGATTAATGTGGATGAGAATCCCCAGACGGCAATGCAATACCATATTGTCAGCATTCCGATGCAGATGTTTTTTAATGGTGGTGAGAAGATTGATGAGATCCTTGGCGCAGTTCCTGAGAATGTGATTCGATCAAAGGTTGAAGATATTCTCAAAAAATTCCCGAGAAAAAGGGATGCTTAGAGTTATCTTGTGCTCCTGGATCGATCATAGCAAAAAGCATAGTGAGAAATTCAGGAAATGGGAGGAGAAAGTTAAGAACGCAGGGGATACTGCAACTTACAGGCATATATTAGAGGCAGTAAAAAAGATTGGAGAAGCAAATGAGCAATTAGCAAAGGTTTTGATAGAATTACAGAATAGTGGATAAATCCTGTCGGTTAATCCTATTGCTGGATCTTCAGGGATACAGTTTTCCGAAAGAATCAATAAACCTGCCAATACAAGAAAAATCAATTTCCTCATAGCTACCCCCTTTCATAAACTCTATCTAGATAAAGAAGAAAATAGTCTTTTAAACCATTAGATACATGGTTTATGAGAACTTGCTATTTCAGGGAGAGAGTATAGGGAAATTATGGTTGTGCGGGAATAATTTACCCTGATGGGGGCTTTTTTAATGAATAATCTTCTGACTGTTCTTTTATCCAAGCTTTGATCTCAGTTGACAGCTAATTAATACAGTCAAACATAGGCAGCTGAAAGAAATGGTTGAGGCTTTGACTACTGCTATGATTACGAACTTTCCAAATTCCTAAAAACTTTTGTTTACCAAAAGAAACCTTGATAATTTTTGAATTTTTCCCGATCATCAACTATGGCACGAAATCTGAATTTTTCGCTTCCTGTTTCCTCCCACAATATATTGAGCCGCTGTTTCCTTCTCTATATTTAATGGAATTTTTTTAACTTTCCAGATTACAAAATATCTAGTTTTGTATTTAAATCAATAGCTTATAGCATATTCATCGCCCTTAAAAAGTGGGTATATCGTATACCCATTCCATACCCCCTAAAATCATCCTTGACTTTTTATGAATGCTTTGTGAAAGTAAAGTGCGTATTCCCCTCTTTATCACATCGAGTCTATTTTCTGTGAGTTTCGAGTTCACTGTGATCTAGAAGGATTCTCTATGGAGAAACCCCTCAAAATGATCTCACCATGCTCCTGACAGAAGATTGTCGTTCTGCCGGGAGCATCCTAATACGATATGGTCGGGCGACCGTATATGATACCTGAGCTGTACTTCGATTTTTTTCCAGAGTCATCTGGTTTTATATCAATCTTAACTTGCAAATGATGCGAACCCAAGCGTCAACGGCCTCTACCGAACCAATTCGTCATGGCAGCTTGCTCTTAAGAATTGACCTAACAAAGGAGGTGTGCGAGATGCATAAGAGATGTTTTAAACTCAGTTTGGTGTCGGCTCTGATTGGGCTGATATTCTTTAACGTAATGCCCGCATTGGGGCACAGAAGTGGAGGGTATTATCGCGCTGACTCACCAATTGACTACAGTAATGAAGACTGGATGGCCGACTTGCCAGATTCTCGAAGGCTAAGCGAACTATCGATCCCGGGCACACATGATACAATGAGCTTACATGGCAATTGGTATACCAAGTGCCAAAGTATGTCCCTATCCGAACAATTGAAGGCTGGCATCCGCGCATTTGACATCCGCCTCGCGCCCTGGAGGGAGTGTGCAACTTGTGAAGAATATAAATTGAGACTCTGGCACGGTTTTATAGACCAAAAAGCATTCTTTGACTCAGACGTGCTTGAAGTCTGCATCCAATTTCTGCGTGATCACCCCACCGAGACTATCCTGATGCGTATAAAAAGAGAATTGGTGAAAGGAAATCCTCCAGTAGAAGTGTGGTATGGTCGACGGCAGGACTTCGAGGTAAATTTAAAAAATCATATAAATACTTATATAGCCGCGTTTGAAAAGTATGTTTATGATTATGTTTATGGTTGGAATAGTTCCATATCCAAGTTCGAAGGGGATAGCAATCCTATTTTGGATGATAAGTTACGTCCGGTACGGGGGAAAATCGTCATCCTTGATAACGTCTCTGGAGAAGGGCTCTTTGGCATTAACTACAGCCAGGACTCACTTTGCATCCAAGACTATTGGGACTTAGTTACGAACTGGGATTTATATAAAAAATGGCGGTTTGTAAAAGAACATCTCGAAAATGCGTACAGCATGGAAAAGCCCGACAGTATCTATGTCAACTTTTTGAGCGGATCGAGCGACTCTGGTGGGGTATTTACACACTTTGTTGCCAGCGGACATTCAGACCCTCGCACTAACGCACCGCGCCTTGCAACAGGCATGCTCTGGGACAATGTGTCAGGCGGGAGTGTATGTTGGTGGACCTCAGACTGCTGGCCTGATTTCCCTCGCAAGAACTGTTGCTGTTGGCCTTGGTGGATAAAAACGTGTACTGTATTTTTTGAGGGAACCAATGAGCTAACGTACAAATATATACTAGCATTCCCGAACACACAGGTTAATCGCTGGGGTATCATTATGGCTGATTTTCCGGGGGAAGGGCTCATCGACGCCATAATCAGTGCCAACTTTCCGAGTGGTTGGGCTGCTTTAGTTAGTGCAAACGGGCCTTATGAAGGCGATGAAGGTTCGGAGATCACTTTTGAGGCCAGCCCATCAGATGACGGCTTTCAATATAAATGGTCCTGGCATAGATGTGATACAGATGATGAGGGGGTTTGCATTCCCGACACTGAGTGGGAATATGAAACTGACTGGTCAAATTATCCGACGGCGAGTTACACATGGAGTGATGACTGGTTTGGCACCGCCACCGTAGAAATAACAGACGCAACGGTGACTCATAATGCCGAAACACAGGTCATCATCAACAACGTAGCTCCCAGTGTCGCTATCGACAGTATCATCAGCCCTGTTAAGGGTTGCATTCTCCCAGGACAGGAGGTGGGCTTTATTGGAAGCTTTACAGACCCAGGTTACCTTGACACTCATACCGCCCAATGGAACTTTGGCGATGGGAGCACAGAGTCCGGTACACTCACGGAAGAGAACGAAAAACCTGATGCAACGGGTTCAGTCTTGTATGGACATACCTATGGCGAACCCGGGATATTCACGGTTCTCTTGGAGATTCTGGATGATGACGGTGGGATTGGGACTGCTAACGTCGAAGTTAAGGTCATGACTGCTTCAGAAGCAGTGGATTTTGCTGATAGTTTCATTCAGGATCTGCCAGAGTCTTGCTTTAAGGGGCAGGCAGATAATCGGAAAAACGCCTTTTCAAATAAGTTCAAGGCTGTCAAGAATGCTTTGGGCGGTGGCGGTATCAGGGGCGTGATTAACAAATTAATAAACGACATCCGGGCAAAGGCAGATGGTTCTGTGGATGGTAAATCTAGCAATGATTGGATCACTGACGGGGAGGTTCAAGAGGAGCTTTGTTTAGTCATTGATGAGCTGGTAAAACATCTAGCATCTCTCTAAGATGGTTAATATTTTTTGATGAACTAAAGCCAGAGTCAGTAATGGCTCTGGCTTTTTACTTGGTTACCTCCAACGGATCGGTACCTGCCTCAAATTTCAGATCACTGCTATCTATCCGTAATTCCGGTAATATCAGAAATGTTGTGATATTCAAATCGTAACCCAACAGTCTATTCAGTTTTCTTATTCCTCGGTCCCAACGCGGATCAGAAGTGCACAATAGCAGATGAAACCTGAAAAACCCTCCGATTCAATGTTTCTGCTATAATTGCTGACAATTTGAAAGCCGAAAAAGTTTAGTATTGTGTTTAAATACTGAAATAAGATGGGATAAGAGATGCACCTCTCTCAAAGGTGGCCCGAAAGCAGGACTCACTTCATCTTGTCGTCCCGATGATAGCTATTACCTGTTGACCAGTAAATGCCAGGCATCCTTGAACCGTGTGTATTTACCATTGGTATCATCTGCTGAGATGGCTATCAGTGTTCCTTTTCTTGGCATGTACCTATTAGGGATAATATAATAACCCCTGACACCCTTATCGAGATAGGTTAGAATAAAAACATCACACCCCTGTTTTTGCTTGTGAAGTGCCTTGACAGCAAAGTATTTCTTGGTTCCGCTCTGTCTGAGTTTCGAGTTATAAAAGACTGCCACCCGTAAGTTGTTGTTCGTGACCAGAAGGTGTGAATTTCCTTGAAACACGACGGTAGGATCAAGTCCCATAGTGGTGAGTTTATCCTTCACCGTTTTGAGGTGTATAAGCTGCCTGGAAGAGGAGAATTTGAGCGAATCAGCCTTCGATCTTCTGTGCAGGAGCTTTTTTTGATAGGCTTCAGTGTACGGGAATCCATAGATCTTTTGGTAAATCTGACGCGCAGTCTCCCTGGTGAATCCAAACGATCTCCCCACATCAGCGAGGGATGTAGAGGGATCTTCAATGATAGCCTTAAATCTCCTCACGGCCCCGGGGCCATAACTTTCTTCAAAGTGTCTAAAAAAAGGAGAAGTCTTCTTTAATCCAAACTGCCTTCGCAGGTTACCAACAGTACTCCAGTGGATGTGGAGGATATGGGAAATTTCCCTATCCGTAAGGCCATCCTTTTCCATCTTCTGCTTCATAAAATCCTTTACGGTCATGTGAAATGACCGTTTCACAAAGGATTCGAGTTGAGTTCTTTTCATGATACATCCATGAGAGGATGGAGGCGGAACAGCAACGTAGAGGTGATGCCTG
>Ga0307378_10005258_pt1 | contig 18101 bp, 19 predicted proteins | sample UN1MG_FD_202238 | JGI IMG/M metagenome (GOLD analysis project Ga0307378, IMG submission 202238) | Soil microbial communities from Risofladan, Vaasa, Finland - UN-1 | ecosystem: Environmental > Terrestrial > Soil > Coastal area > Acid sulfate soil | place: Finland: Risofladan, Vaasa | collected... | reverse complement strand
GAGTAGTATCCCCGAGCAAGAGAGACAAAGAGCAATGATACAACTACGGTGAGAAAATTTGACAGGAGGAAAATCCGTTTTGCCCCGACTCTGTCGGCCAAGGTTGAAAAGAATAAGAGGGAAAAGGCATACCCAATATGGAATCCGCTTGAAATGGATCCCGCAGTAGCGGCGGACATCTCCCATTCCTTTTGCATCACCGGCAGTGCCGCAGCATAGGTCATAAAAACCAGGTAGGTAAAAACCCTGGACGAACAAATCCCCAAAAGCCATAAATCCAACTTCATTGACTTCTCCATCGGTTTGCGGATTGGCGAAGACTAAAAACTACCCAGCTACCTGACTTCCTTTGGAACGCCTTCCTTCTTATCAAATATTGGTGCCGATTACATCGAAAAAATGCCAAGGGAATCTTCCTTATCGAGCAGGATGCTCTGGGCGGGCAATCTTTGCAGAAAAGAGCACGACCTATGATGTTATGTCAACAGGAGCAAGATCCATACACCGAGTGGGATACATACATGAAATATTAAGTAATGAAAGGTTTGATACAGAAACCTTCACTCCTGAATTAATCTTCTTTAACTCACCACCTTATAATATTGTGCCAGATGGTGTATGAAAGCGATATGTGGCTGCAATAATGGTAAGCTGTACAGAATCTATAGAGAGATTGTTGGCTGTTAAGTATTATGAAGGAGATAAAACTCAGGATCCAGTGTGTACAGGCTTGCTCGGTTTCGACTCTGAAATTTCTCACTCGTCTCTCATGCTACATTTGTTCCATTAATTTCTGCTTGACGATTTTTACACCTCAGTCGTGAGTTATTGCAGCATCAATGTGCTGGTAACCTAAGAGAGAGTGAGTATCTGCATGTCCAGTTCTGTTCTACGAGAGAGCCTTATATCAGATTTATCTTGCGATAATGTCGTAAAGAAATTAAGTCTTTTTGTGAGCCTACTAAATATATTCAATTAATTACTTAAGGGGGGAGGTGATCAAATGTCTGAAAATCCATTGAAGATTTTTGAAAAACTCGACCCAGAGCTTCTCGAGATGGTTGAAAACACCAGGAAATTAGCCCTTACCGACGGCGCCTTGACCAGGAAATTCAAGTTCCTCATAGCGATGGCCTTAGATGCATCTCACGGAACAATTCAGGGCGTAAAGGCGTTGGTCCAGGCAGCAGTGCAAGCCGGCGCTACCAAGGAAGAGATTACAGAAGCACTGAGAGTTGCACAATACATTAGTGGAGTAGGGAGCATCTACATAGCCGCCCATGCTCTTAAGGAATTATTTTAGCTGACTCGCTTATACTGTAAGGAACATTGAGGATAAACTATACCGGCAAGCAGATACCACTGGGTCGCACTAATTTATCCATACCTATGGACATGTGGGCCCTTAAAAAGTAAAATAATTCATTTCTAGCACTAGTAAAACTTTCTTAATAATTTAAGAGCGTCCCGCTTTTAATGAAAACGAATGAATAGCAGAAAGGAGGTCAATATCATGGGCAAACATGTAACGATCATTGCGATACTTATCGCGCTTTTCTCATTCCTGCTCTTTTCCCCTTTGAGTACGGAAGCGCAATTCGGGTTTACCCCCAAACAAGTACAGCAAAAATCGCACCAAGGCGTTTTGTCCACGGCACAGGGGAGGTTTGCCTTTGGCCAGGTATCAGAGTCCAGCGAGGACAAGTTCATACTCGACACATTTACGGGCAGGCTTTGGAGACTTAACAAAAGGACAGACATTGGACTATGTCTCACAGTTATTCCTTACCGCAGCAAAGACGGAAAATGCTCCTCGCTGCCCGAGAAAATGCCAGCTTCGAAAGGCAAAGGAGCGAAAGAGAAATAGGGGTTACCCTCAATACGGGATAATTCACATAATCAATGGATTTCGCCTTATGTGTCAAGGGTAAAGTTGATGCATCATGTGGTGGTCCTCCCTTTTAGGCCGAGAACAGATCGATGAGGTAAGGTATTGACATGCGGGGGAAGGTAACACTGGGGCATTTATTCGTGGAAGGGGCGCCAATCGGGTGGAAAGAGGGTATACTCTTGCCATGAACTCACTTTCTAAGAGACTTCTAAATCGCCCTAATTTTTCTCCTTTTCCTACCTACAGAACATTCACCTTAGATTCCTGTGTATTGTGGTATCTGGCGGAACCCATTTGGTTATGATTAGTGTGCCAAAGTATTTATCTGGACATCGCCTGATTTTATTGAAGATTACAGAACGAAACATGAAATATCAAGTAATTCAAGGTTTGATACGGGAACCTTCACTCTTGAATTAAACTTCTATTGGGCTACTATTTAAATAGTCTTGTGATATTCAGATGGTGTAAGGAAGCGATACTTGGCTGGAATAATGGCAAGATAACTGACATTTTTAAAAATCTAAAAAAACTTAATAACTTAAGAGCGTCACTCTTCACTCTTTTTGATATAAAAGGTCGGGATTAAAGCCGTGGCTTTCTGCGGTTGGGGTAAAGCCCTTCATTTCGTCCTTCCCTAAAGATTATGGCTTAACAAAAGTCAAACAGAGACTTCATCCCATCACATATAAGTTCATTCAGAAACAATGCCCCTCTTTATGGAAGTGGGAGAGAATCCTTTATATGCAATGATGGCAAGGTATCTGGAATGAGTGACAGAAGTCGTTTTGGAACCAACGTCCCCATTTATGCAAGTATTTTGTAAAGCGTAATAATTTCGACATGGTCACCTCTCAGAGTGCAGAACGGCTTGCTCACCGGACCCGCGTCTTTTGCGGGGTCCGGTGGAGCTAGGTGGTTGGGCGATTTTGGGTTAAGCTACTACACTGCACTTTCAGTAAGTAAACCTCTTTTCTATAATCAACCCTACCGATTGTGTGAGTTCACGCTAAAATCGTAGTGGAACGGCTGAATCTTCCACTTCGACATGTTCATAGCCGTGTTTCGTGAGCAAGGAAACCACCGCTATTCTGCCGAAATCTTTATTAGAAGCTGGGCCTTGGATTATTTTCTTAATAGGCAACAAAGGACAGCGAGGTGCAATAGGGTACCGTATTTCCGTGTATGGTATGATTGAGGCATTTGATGTTCGGAAAAGTAATGAGTCAAGCCGATGAGTTAAGTCCGTGGTTATTACGAACCTCCACTCCTTCTCTTCGTAGAAACTAGGGTGTTTGAACGAGTACAGCAACTCCTCGACCAGCGTGCCAAAGACATGTCCAATGTGTGCTATGATGTTGCCATGCTCTTCAGTGGTCTTTCCGCTTGTGTTCTGGGTTATACAGGTATTCACTTCAGAAATGATCTGATTGAATATTTCCGTTTGAATCTGAGGTTGGTAGATGACGCGCCTGAGGAAAATTCCGGGGTTGGTAACTGAGACAGCATTGACTAAACGTGAGTCAAACCCAATTGAGAACCCGCCCGTGCCTCCGGCGTATCCTCTCCACTGACTGAGTAGATCGCCATCCTCGCAGAAGCATGAAATAAACCGGTAGTCGCTTGGCCGCGACTTAAAAACCTCTGTTGCACGTTCCCAGAATGTCTTGTGCGGTAATGAGGCCGCTTGAGTGGCTATCTCCTCCTTGATCCTGGCCAGCAGGATGTTACTCGCGTACTGCAGTTCAGTGGAGTCGTTCAGGAATCTAATATCTGTGGCCCACACATTACCGCTTTGGATGATGCCAATAAGGCCAGCAATAGTTGTGTAATGGCAGAGGATGTCAGGACGGCCAAACTGGTACTGAGCCCAATAGGCGTATAGCTTCTCATTGAGTGGACCAAGGAATGATGTGTATGGGCCGGAGTCCACAAATGAATGCTTCCTGCCAATGAATTTATTAGGTGTGGGGGATTGTTTCAGCAACATGTCATATATCTGAGGATACTTTGCTGGCTTGGTTAGATGGATCAGCCAGCCACAGGTGTTGCAGTAACCAGCAGCGTTAGAAAAGTTGGGTAGGTTTTGTCCATCGACTATCGTAGAGCCACAGTATCCACACACGAAACTGCCCTTGCCACCGGTTTTTATTAGTGCTGTGGCATTCGTTGAATCAAGTTTCATCTTCCCCATATTTTCACCACACGATGCAGAGAGGAGAGTAAGGGGAATTCTCTTCATGTTTGCCTCCCTTTTGGCCCAACGCCAACAATCACCTGACAGCGGAAGCTGCAGGCTTTAGCTATCAGGTGAATTGTGATGTTGGGCAAGAGAATACTCCAGGACTATTGACCCATAACCCTTAGGGGATCCCACCAGCAACCTCTCAACGCCGGTTTCATCTGATGGTACCGCCGCGAGAGCGGGCTGTATGGGGCCCTTTGCTACCTTAGCTGTTTGAAATACAAGGTTGCCGTCCGCGTTATAAACAAACAGCACGGCAAGATCAGGGTGCAGATTTTTTCTGACCGCAAGATAAGCTGGCTCATTTTTCTTAAATTTGACAGTTACAGCCTTCACTTTCCCAAATGTTCGACAACCCGGCGCATCGAGCTGAACGACTGTGTTACCCTTTATGTCAATGATCCTTATTTTGTTCTCTTCAGTAAGCAGGATGTTGGGACTGCCCTCTTTGGCTGGCCACCTAATGACCGCAAACTCAGACGAAGCCGTGGATATTTCCAGCTTGTCCACAATCGTTCCATTTGCATCCAGAGTCTTGAAAACTGTCAAGAGATTGGCATTGTTGGAATTGCTATAGATAATCTCATCCTTACCATTCCCCCGGACATCCGTCATTTCCAGATGCCCGAGTGAATATACTGGATGTGTCCAGACGGGATTACCGTTTTCATCCACCAGCGCTATTCCGTTTGTATAGCTGTAATATACTGCGAATTCGGGTTTTCCGTCTCCATCAATGTCCCCGCTTTGCACGCCATCAATATATGGTCCTCTATCTGCGTTCTCAGCAGTCTTCTTCCAAATCTCCTCCCCATCCGAATCCAATAGCGAAGCATGCTCAAAGTGCGTGTAGGCTATTAACCGGCAGGCATGATCATTATTTGTATGTACCGGGTCTACAGTAGTATAAAAGTTGCGGCCGGAGAACACAATCCGGCTCTGCTCCTCGTACCTGTCGTTCAGGAACACCACTCCCCGATGACAAGCCAAGAGGGTCTGAGAATCAGCATTGGGCCCACATTTATTCTGGTTGATACTGCTTACACCACCAAGAGATATATCATCAAAAACCACTCTCTGAGCAAGATAACCTGAGTTGGTTCGTTTCAGTAATTTCTTTATTTCATCGGGTCTTTCCTGTTGAATCGAAAGAGTAGTTGTCAAGGACCCCAGAAAGATGAACCCGAATAAAATAAGAGGAATGATCCCGATGACAATTATCCATCTCATTCTCCCGGTGATATTTGGAAAGACACGAGTAAAAAGCCGGACCATTAGCCAAGGAATTAGGAACCACAATGAAGAACCCAAGACACCGTATATTATCAATGGCATGATTACGTTGAGGTCGAAAACGGAGAATGGCAGTAGAGTTATCAAAAGATGGATCGGGGCATCCAAGAAAAGGAAATAAATGAATACCAGTCCGGCAGTGCTTGACTTCGAATTTATGTAGGCCACAAATGCAAACACCGCCAAGCAGAAATGAATGCAGAACGTCACAATGCCAATTTTGAATCCTATAGATTTCCGAGCCATTGTTTATTTTATCCGATACATTTACATATATATGTGCCCAACGGCGCTCTTCAGCCGCAGTGACTAGCTGTCGGCTGCAAGAGCCTTGTTGGATGATTCATCGGTGTCTTTGCCTGATAATTCTTCCTTCATAAAAATCTCGGGTGGAGGAATTCTAAATCGCCCGGATCGCCCCATACTATCGGGAAGAGGAAACCTATGTTTTGTGGATGAGAATACTTCTTCAAAGCCTATTCCAATCATCAAAAAAATGCCAAACAATGCAAGAAGCAATGAAACTGCTGCGAGTAAAACAAATACAATAATGTTGAGGAGCGAGAATTCATATGTTTTCCAAGGATAAGGGAAAAGGTTTGGTTGATAATGCCAAAGGAGAAATAAAATGTAGGATATACAAGCAGCTCCAGCCACACATGCTAGCCCACCCCATATCGCAGACCATTCAACCTTTTTCGCCTCTTTCTTTATTGATGAATACGGTAGCCACCTTGCATTCAGCGTTGGAGGCAAATCATCAACAGTAATTTGGTATTGCAAATCAAATGGATTCACCTTTCCCTCGACTAAAAATTTAATAAGAAAAAATTCTCCAGCATTCAGTAAAGGAAAGGAAACCTCAATAGAATCTGGAGTGACTGTCTTCCCCACTGAGCGTTTTGCGGAAACCTCTCTCTCCTTTGGATGCTTATAAATTATTGAGTAGTCCAGAACCTTAGTTTCTTTTGGAAATGTTATACTTAATGGTTTAATACAATCGCGAATTGCCCTATTACCGGTATTGGCAATAAGGAGCTGTATATGAGTTAGGTCATCTATCTGTTGTTCATGAAATAAAATTTTGAGCTCAGATCGCACTTCTGGATCGATATCCGATAACACAGACGAAAATAAATGAACAAAAGGTGTCAAAGATCTGTCTGTCGTTCTCCTGAAATAGTGTCTGCCGACCAATGCGGTAACCGTGACACCAATTAGGATACCGAGAAGCGTCAAAAAGACATTTAACATTTATTATCCCCCCCTTACATCCAACGAAAAATTAAGCCGCCGGTTTTTTCGGTCGGCTTGAATGCTGGGTTAGAGTGTTCATCAATTATTTAAACGATGATGCGCGAAACGAGTTGTCTTTCAAATACCTTGCAGCAACAGGAATTTGTTCATGCCGGTGTACGCGAAATCGTACAGGGAAAGACTCCTCCCAACCTTGCCTTGGATTTTCTCTGCCTTGCACTCCTAAGCCAGGATCATTCTTTAAAAGCTCAGCCATATCGCCACGACACCATATTTCAATTTGTGACATGGACTTGGAATGATAAACATATGCAAACCGAGTTTTTCCGGATTGCCAAATTCCGCAGGAGCCTTTTGTTGGATTCCGCTGTAGGTTCGGGATCAGTTTTCCTAATTCTTTGAAAAGCTTCTCGCAAAGCTGTGCGGATTCATGGCTTGCCTGCGAATGTGCACTTATTGCCATGTGTTATTCCCCCACTCTAACGCTAAGCATCGGCTGCGACGCAAAGCGTCGTCAATCTGCATGCTTTTGTTGAACAAGGGATTGAGTGTGACCTTTCAGGTCGCCCCAATCCTTATAGGTTAGCCAGCATTCGCTGAAGGCACGACCGACCATTTGTCTATATGTTCAAAGAAGTCAGAAACGTACGATGTAAAGTTGCCTTCTGCGAAGCGAAAGCAAAACCTTCGAGCAAACATTTGTTTTTCTCGAAGAACACAGATACAAAATACTATATCCACATCATGCTTCACGATCGAAGCACATTTGTTGAAACCATTGACAAACTTCTTCGATAGACTGGGCAGGGTTCCAGAATTCCTCGCATATAACAAGTGGAACCAATTACCGCTGATATCTTCGCGAATCAGCTTTTCAAGGTCTTTTCTGATTTGTTCCGAGGACGAAGAACCGGCCTTGAATTCGATGTTTGCGACTCGATGTAGGCTTGAGCCACTTGCTTCATATAAAGCAACATCAGTTCTCGCGCTCTGCCCCTTTTTACCGGTTTGGATGTAAGTCTTCGTTGTAGGTGCTTCGACCGCGTAATAGAAACTGGTTTCTTGAAGCGACGTGCACCACAAGAGTCGGGCTTCTTGTTCGCTGACACGAGTCTTACCAGAACGTAAATCCGGAAATACTAGGCGAGGTGATAGGCCGCTCGGCGGCGAAGTGGAAGAAGCAACGTTCCATAGTGCGTACGCCACACGGCGATTTATCTCGAACAAATCATCGGCTGTCATTGTAAAGTAGCCCTCCATTTTTGCTGGCTAACGACGCGCCTGACCAGCGGGCGCGATTTTTAGCCCGTCTGCGTCCAGGCGCATGTTGGGAAGTCAATTATCTTGGAATAGGTCTGCGCCATGAATGATGCTATGCCTTTTCGAAAGACTTTGTTTCCTAAGGGAAGAGAGATCGAAAAGACTAATACAGCTATATTCCATCATCAGAAAATTCCCCCCCTCTACGAAAATAACATTGTTGTTGTCATTTGTTATGGCAATAAGCCGATTCCAATTCCAATCGCCCTCATCAACCAGGACGGGATCTTTTTTTGAATCGATTTTATACAGGTGAGCATCAAGATCTATGAAATAAACCGTACCATTTGGACCAAAAATAGGGCACTTTCCTTTGACTAACCTCTTTGAGCTTTGTTCAACTATATCGAAAATTATCAGAGTCTGGTCGCTATCGACATACACAATTTTACGACTGTCCCGCGACCATGAAAACGGTGAATAGTCTGCAAAACTACCGGCAATATCTTGACTTCTACCCGTCCTGCAATCCGATACAATCAGGCGACAGAACCGTTTTTGATCAATTATTGCACCTGCTTTGTCGCGAAACATTTTTGTGCCCACCTTCTCTATTGCGGCAATATATTTGCCATCCGGTGACCATTTTGGATAATTCCCTTTTCTAGCAAGCTGAAACCCCTTAATCAAATTGACACTATTGTCGATGATGTCAAGCGACGCCAATTTTGACTCAAAATTCATATTATTAATAATCTGAGTGTATTCAAATACAACTTCATCGCCATCTGGACTCCAGCTCGGATGGTGTGCCATGTCAGTTGTATTAGGCAAATCTATTGATAAGGGTTTTTTCCAAGTCTGTTCCTGAGCTAGGTCAATTATTCGTAGTTCATGCTGAGTAGAGTAGACAATTCGCCCGTTCAGGCTTTCTGCCGACAAATCAGATACTAGAATAAACCAGAACGCAATTATTGCGAGATATCGCAGCATGCGTTTAGTTTTTTTGAAGACATTCATATTATTCTTGAAAAAACTTCCCAACGCCCAGGTTAACAGGCGCCCTTGGCGTCCTGTTGAACCTGATGTTAGATGCCTTTTTTTATAAATTCCTCCAAATTACTACATACAAGAACCGATCCTTGGTAATTGCACAGTTCCTTAGCAAGAGGTACAACTGAAGTATCCGGATTGATTACACACAATTCTTCAAGCTGGTGCTCGCAGAATGCTTCTCTAAGTAACCGGCGAACATGGAAATCTGTTGGTGGAAACGAATAACCTCCAATCACTAGTTTATGACATTTCTCAAGTTTTTTTCGAGCTTCCGCCCAAATTGTTTGAAACACTGGGTGTTCATCATATGGTTTATTGAGCACTGGAGTGAGGATCAAGGGCAATAGCACCTCAGCGTAGGAATAGTCAATCTCCGGCATATTAAGGCGTGCTGAAGATCTTCTAAGCACAGTCTTACCCTCTTTAACATTTTCATCAGCAGTAAGGCGTTCGCCATCTATGCGATAGCCACTATGTACAAACCATCCAAGTGAACCGTGAAGTTTTAGAAAAGGTGTATGCTCCAAAGTGTTACTCGGATGCTCATAGTACTGGGCACCAGGAACTATACGAAGAAGCCCCGGAACGCGCAAAGCAACTTCATCAAAACGAACTCTATAAGCTAAATAAGAATTCCACTGGTGGAATGAATAAGCGATATGCTCGTCAGTAACTCCATCGTAGTCATAGACTTTGTTTATTATCTCCTCCTCGTTTAAACCCTGCTGCCTCATAATATTGCTTGATTCTACTCGCCTTTGAGCCATACTCTGTTCTCGTCTAGTTAGTGCCTCAAGAGCATTCTTGTTCGGTGGTGAAGCATTTTCAATCACAGATTCGAGCAAAGTGTCGTAGTTGAATGTAAGAACACCAGAGTTTGTTTGCAGAATTATGCGGCCAAGTTCCTGAAAAGCAGAAGCATTGTAAATCCAGTGTTCACATTCTGAAAGATAATCGAGAAGAAGTGAAGTAAGCAGATACTGTATGTGAGATGTCCGCTCTAAGCCATCCGAATCGTCCTTAAAGTATGATTCACGACGTTGCAACTCAATTAGAGTATAGCACTCTTCAAGGTCGAAATTATTAATCTCTAACTGCCTGCGATCCAAACGCCAATATTTATAAATAAATTCCATTAGAGGTGATAACTGATCCTGATTAAAATCCTCAGCCAACCGGGGATGGCGTAGTGCCTGACGAAAGAAATCACCAGCTAGAGGTGGCATAATACCATCCGGTCCTTGGACGGATCGATTTATACCTGCTCCTATTATAAATATTGTGCTCATATATCCTTCACATTACATCTAACGCTCCACATCACAAGCGCGTGTTTACGAGCGTCCTTGTGAATGTGGTTGTTCGAAAGCGTTTTTACCAGCCACATTCCCAGTTTTTTAAAATGAATGGTACTGCTTTATTATTTTTCATCTGAATCATCATCGGGTAATGAGTCAATATAGGAGCGATATTGTTCAGGGTCACGAGTAATCGGATCGAGGCTTGCTGCGGCACTCGCTCTATAAGCCATCTCTTGCTCATGAATAGCCGGGTGGGATTTCCCCGCCCCGGCGAGGTCACCCACTGGGTAACATCAACCAATTTCATCCCGATTTACGTGGAATCCCAAGGTTTCGAATTTACCTTGGCACGAGAACCGCCTGGTTCGGCAATTATATTGCTTTGTATATTTGCTTAAGATCATTGAGTGTAGAATACAAAACGTTTTCAATTTCATATTTTGGAAATATTTCCTCAAAAAAAACTTTGCCGACTGGACCAAGAAGGTGCGGATTGAAGATTTCTTGAAAGAACTTGGAAGGATCTTGCAGGTCATTTAGTGTGACGCAGATAGGTGGGTTTGGGATTTTGTTATTTAAATTTTTAAGTCGAAGTGTATTAAGGATGATCTTTTGGATGAACAACTTTTTTTTGGCTAAACTCAGTTTTTCCCTCTGTAAATATATATGAGTTAGCCGTTCGAAAATACGTTGTTTTTTTCTTGTTGATGCCGCTTGACTAAAAAAAACTTGATTACGCCAAGCTCCATCTCCTTTTAGCCATATCCCATAATTGGCAATATGAATAGCTAGCTCAGAACTAAGCCAGGTTTTTGAGTTTATACGTTCAGGCTTTACCCAAATGAAATCAAAGTACCTACTGGCTTTGCGCTTTCTGTTCCCCACGAAAAGGATGTCAATATCGGATTCCACGTGTTCACAACCATAAGCGTAAGATCCAAACAGCACTATCTCTGTACTATTTTTTTCACAATGATCAAAAGCCTCACGGAAAGATGGGAATCTTTCAATAATTTTTTCAATAACATTGTTGGGCGTATTATCCATGCAAATCTCTTAGTTTTTGTGTGAATTTGAGGAATTTTTTTTCAAATTCAATAGCATTTTCCTGCAACTCCCCTATTTCATCTTCGTCAACACTGTCGGTTGATCCCCCACCTTCGCAAAAAAACTCCATTTTATCGGCAAGGTCGCACAGGTCATCATCAATGACCCCGGCAAATGGGGCTAATGCTTCAGATAATGATGCAGGCGAAGACTCAATATTATAGCCAAACTCGGAGAGCTTTTCGAGAGACTCTGTTAATGCCGCCCAATAAGTTTCAATATTGGAAATCTCGCCATAATCAATTTGCCCTACAAGTTGAAACAAATTAGTTTCAATTTCCTCAAGCACGTCATCTAGCATAATATTACCTTAATGCGATTTTAAGTATATAATTTTTATTGCATTTTCGCCTGGATTATTCTTTGAATTATTAAAGTCCCAACTGCCTAAAAATGAAAAAATCAACATGATAATGATGACAAGATATTGAGCGTAATAAAATATATGATTTTTCCATGTAAACATTTTTTTAAATGATTTTATTGTCCTATTCCTCCCGAAATTCTTTAAATCTATCGCCGTTCTTGGAGAACCTTTCAACATTTTGAATATATTTTTACTGATTGCTGCTTTCTTTAAATGACTTTCATCTCTAGTGACTAATAACCTATCAATAGCCTGCTCGACGATTAATGCCCTTTTCGACAAAATTTTCTTAGTTTCTAACTGTTCTTGCTCCAAAAACTGAAAAACAAGTACGATAAACGACATCAATCCAATAATGTAATATGGTGAGGTTATTGTAATTTTGCCTGACATCAAACTAATTATAAGGGCTGCCTCAAGAGTAATACACCACCCACGGACCTTAAGTTCAAAATCCGCAATTTTATCTATTTTATTCTGGACTATACGATATTCTTCAAATAGCCCATTGATTAGATTTTCCATATTAAGTCATTAAGCCGAACGACACCGGTCACCGGTTGCCATGTAGCGGCAGCGAAATGGCAATCCGGTGCACTGGATGGTTGGGCAATTATTTATCCTTAGTCAGTTAATTCTTATTATGCTTTAGCCCATGGGACATTCTCAACTTGCCCGACCCATCTTTGCTTTAATCTGTTCCCATACGTTCCTGAGTAGTCACAAATTGCGAGCAACCCCATCTCCAAATACCACAAACCAAGATTCCAAGCTTCATAATATACAGAATCAAGTTGACCGCGTTTTTTATGTTCCGGGTGAACCAGAGAGTTTCGGATTTCTGTCAATGCATGAGGAGCATCCAGCCAATTAAATTTTTTCGCAAGTTTTTCGATCTTGGGTGTTTCTCCTGGGATTTCAAGCTGTATTCCCAATGAGGAAAATAAGAGGCGGAATTTATCAGATGCCCAAAGATCTTTGAATCCATTTACCGTAAGAAGCCGTTTGTCTTTCACCGCATATTCGTAGGAAAGCCTTTCAATTGCAGCTTGTGTCAAAATGATGCCAGCATCTATCCCACGAGATGAAAAGTTCGCATTCAAGTACCAATAAATAACTTCATGCAATGCTACACGCCAATCATCATTTCCCCATCTTTTAATGAAGCCAGGAAACAAGGAAGCCAGCTGAGAACCATTATGAGGATCAAACCAAGATAAAGGGGCATGCCAGGGTTCTCTGGGTGATGACCAAGACTCCCAAACACGATTGCCTGATGCATCGAAGCCAACCGCACATATCGGTTTACACCATCCACCCTTAGCGAAAGATAAAAAAAATCGAAGCGCACTCAAACACTCTTCTCCATCCTTCCCGCAAAACAATGTATCGTCGGTCTTTTTAATCCTCCCAATATGGGTTAACCGGTAACCACCCTCTTCTTTCAGTTTCTTAATATTCTCTCGTGTTGAGAGCAGCGACTTCAGTTCAATATTCCATTGACCGAAAATTAGATCCACATATTCAATGGCATGCATTGTCGTTCCGCTTTGCGTTGTTGAACGCCTAGTCCCAAACAAATCAACAAAATTGAACAAATGAAACACAAGAAATGCCATTTGTGTGGATCCATCTCCGAGCCCATTAATCGGTTCAGATTTTGGGCACCATTTTACATTAAACTCTTGCGAATCTATATTTCCTCCACTACTTAAACGGAAGCCTTCAATCTGATGACTGTCAAGGGAAAAAGAGGATATCTTAGTCTGCCCAACGTGAGCGCTCATAGCATCTTTGGCAGGAACACCTTGAAAATACCCATATATGCATATATCAGCACGGGGCAATAGCTCTAGGCGAACCTCAGCATTACCTGTGTAGGTATTTTGATTAATGCAAACTTCTGCCTGGGATTGATGAAGCAGTATGCTTGATTCATTAGTAGCAAAATCAAATGACGGTTCTAATTTTTGCATATCTGTATTCATTTAAGGCCCAACGCAGAATTGAGGGACCGGGCAACGATGAACGAAAGCCTATGAGAAATGTAGAAGCTTTTGATAAAATGCGCATTTCAAAAACGGCGCGGCTTTGCCCGGTCCCGCTCAAATGACAGGTTAGATCATAAATCCATCTTCATAAATTTACAATCAGACAAGAATACGACTCTAATTTCTTTTTATCATCATTCCAATTACAACACCGAAATTTAATCCTAATAGATTGTATAACTTATCATCTTTAGTATAGAGATAAATAAAAAGCAAAAATAACAGTATGAACATTGCAAGGGCTGTCTGCCATTCTGACTGATGCCACAACCTGCTTAAGCCTGGGAAAAAGCTATAATCCCAAATGTTTCTCGCCCTACATTCTTGAGATAAATTGCCATTTTCGTATTTCTTCCAACCCATGTCCAAAGCGATCAACATTTTAAACTTGTAGACTTTAAACACAATTAAGCCACCTATTAGGATTGTAAAGCAAATAATAATGGTCGAGAAGTGCTGTTCAATGAGTTGGATCATCTCTTGCTCCCCTTTTATTGTTGATCTAACGGGGCGCGAACGCCCCGCATAAGCCACCGACTAAAAGGAGGTCGGCCTTAATGCGGTTGTTCGACATTCATTTTAGTTTTGATAAATAAACTAATTCTTGACATGCTGTTCGAAAATCTGGGATCAATTTATCGATATCCTCCCTATGGGCATTGTATCTTCGACTATGAGCTGATTGATCTCCAATGGATTTGAGATTCGGGAGGGCACGATTTGTATTTCGGCCAAGATTCCAAGAAGGTTCTTTCAAAGTACAATTTATTAATTCAGACAGATAAAAGAAATCTCCTGTCCTTGGATCTTTAATCTTATCGGAAATACCATGTGCTTCAAAGCATTCAATAATTAATGTTTCCATTAGGCGTCTCATCATTACCGCGCAACCATCGAACCACCCTTTTTCATAGGACCCGTTTATTTGGTATACTACACGTTCTATGTATCCGCGAGTTTTCGATACGAGCGCGTGAGGTAGAACAGTCTGGCTGATAGGACGTGTCCCTTCAGAAGGTGGAACATATCTGACAGGGGCATCAGCCTGAATACGTTTGGCGATTGCAAGAGCTTCTTGGACTATAGACTTCATAATCTATTACTTTTTATAGATATGTTTAGCTATACTTTCGAATATCTTGTCGATTTGATCAGGAGTGGAATCAGCTGATATATGGATCTCTAAGTTAATGCTTACTCCAGGAGGGCCCAATGGGGCTCTTACCCCTGTCTGGGGAGGAACAACTTGGCCTGATATTTCTGTGGCAGAGGGCTTTTTTGGAGTTGTCCGTTTAGCTGTTGCGTCTTTTTTATTAATTTTTGGTTTTTGAGTTCTTGTTTCCGGTCTTTTGGAGGCGTCAGCTTCTGCAAGGATAGTATAAAACTGTGTCATCCTCTTAACTGCGCTTATACCCGCACCTGTATGGTTTGCAAACCAGCGCTCAGCCGCTTGCCGATTTTCGACCGGGTCCGCAATGGCAGCAAGCAACTCTTCAGGATAAACCTTATTTCGCATTTTCTTACATACCTCGGGATACAGCTTGTCGTCTCTCCATTCTTTAGCAAGGTCCTGGGTTTTCCCCTCCGAGTCTATAAGCCCAATGTCTTTTAGATATGGGAGAATATTCGCCCGCGCTGACTTAGCCTGCATGTTCAAGGCTGCTGTAAGGTAGCTGTCAGTCACCACCCCAGGTATGCTTTGCTTGAATTTATCCCTCAATGCCCACCAATGAGCTCCTGGTAACATTGGAAAACCTTTTGTTTCGGCCATCGTGATCCTCCTAATTTATGTTTGATGTCGAACATTTACATATAAGGCAATTTTGCCTGATCCCGATATATCGGGATTGAATTGACAAACAGGCAATTTTGCTTACTTTCAATATTCAATATAGTATAGTCTTTCTGATCAAAAAAACGATAAAACAGGAAAAAATCTATGTCAAGTAAGATCCTTGATGACATGCGTGATGTGAAGCGGCGACGACACTATTCAATTCGCACAAAGAGACGCTACTGCGAATGGGTGAAGCGCTTTGTCCTTCATTTCAACATGAAATCACGCAATGACCTGACTGAAGGAGAGAGGAAGATCGAAACGTATCTGACGTTCCTTGCTCGTGATAGGAATGTTGCACCCTCGACACAGAACCAAGCGCTGAATGCGCTGGTCTTTCTCTACAAACATGTACTCAAGCAACCACTGAACGAGAAAATTAACGCCGAACGGGCAGCCACAAAGGTCAAAATTCCCGTTGTCTTGACTCGGGATGAGACGAAGCGAATCATTGGTGTGATGACCGGAATTCATCAGCTTGCTGTCAAACTATTGTACGGTTCCGGGTTGCGCATCATCGAGTGCCTGAGACTGAGGGTGCATGATATTGACTTTGTTATGAAGTCACTGACAGTCCGCAGCGGCAAGGGGGACAAAGATAGGGTCACGACATTTCCGCCCAGTCTCCAAGCGCCGTATGAGGCGCATTTGGGACGTGTCAAAATTATCCACGAAGGAGATCTTGTCAACGGATACGGCGAAGTCTATCTGCCCCACGCTCTTACCAGAAAATACCCCAATGCCGCGAGGCAGAGACAATGGCAGTATGTCTTCCCCGCTCAAAGCCTGTCTACAGACCCGCGCACAGGCATTGTCCGCCGGCACCATCTGGATCCCAGTCCCATCAACAAGGCAATTGCCAACGCCGTGCGGACCGCCGGTGTTCAGAAGCTGGTCAGTGCGCACACGTTTCGCCATTCATTTGCAACGGCTTTGCGGCTCACTTGATTCGCCAAAATGCTCGCACTCCACAAGGCCTGAAAACGTTAGTCGATATATTTCAAGATGCATTCTTGCATTTGGAAGAGACCAAAGGCTGTTTAATCACGATTGAACTCAATAACTATTTCCCATGAAGAATATTCATCCAGCGAATTGTCTCTGAATCAGTCACCTTGCCCAAAATAATCCTAAGATACGCTTTAGGAAGTTCCTTATATAAAAATCATTTTTACAGCATCAAAAATAAATTTTCCACTGAGTAACAAGAGAAAAACCCCACATATCGCAAAGCTAATCTTCTGAAATCCTTTTCCAAAGAACTGTCCGCCCTTGAATGAGAGTGCCGAGAGAAAATAAAACCATACAAAGTCGCACAACCAGTGAACTAACATGAAAATTATAAATCCTAAAACACCGAATTTGAAAGAATGTAAGATCAAGGCAGCCCCTATAGTAGCCCACCAAACAAGAAAATATGGGTTTCCTATGCTTAGTAGAACCCCAGCGATAATTGGAGAATGGGGATATCCCCTTGAACTGACCTCAAGTTGTGTAATGCTGCGAAGCATGCCAGTTCCCATGAATAAAAGAAACAAACCACCCACAAAAGCTATTGCTGCTTTTACATAAGACAATTTCAGTAAATATCCAAAACCATAAAAAATGGATATCATAAGTGGAAACTCAATTACCCCGTGTCCTATCGCAACAAAGGCTCCGGCGTGGGGAGAGTTGTTCCCTTTCCCTAATGTTACGGCAGTAATAGGCCCTGGCGCCATGACACCAGATAAAGAGATAAATACTGCCTCAAAAAGAAAGCTCAAAAGGGACATATTTTTTTCCTTAGATAAAGGGAATCCAAATTTAATAAGACTCAGCATCCCGCAGTTGGGCTATGAGCTGCGCCTTGCCTTTTCATGGTAACCTGAATTTTTTTCTGAGGCATCTGATTAATTCAAGATGATATCGATGACTCTCACCGATGTCTAATTCTGTTTATTTCCGGTTGAAATAATCAGAGCTCCATGGTTTTGATTACCGCGATTTATCTGAAATTTGAGACCCTGCCAGATATTCTGATATTTTTTCATATACTCAAAAATAATCGGCCTCTCTACTTCTGCTTGGTTAACTTAATTTTGGCCTGCTTTTGAGTACAATGCTCATCATGGCTTTCGATCTTTTGATTCCGGCACACAAAAGCTGGAATTCGGAGTGTCAAGCATTTAGAAGGGCAGAAAAATTGATATTTGGGGAAAATTATATGGGGATTAGGTGCCCATTTCCCATGAGGACAGATATTTTTCCTGCTCAGGCGTGAGGGTATCAATCGTCACACCCATTGATGCAAGTTTTAACCTGGCAATTTCCTTGTCAATAGCAGGGGGAACAGGATACACTCTTTTATCAAGATTTTTATGTTCCTTTGATAGGTACTCCATAGACAGTGCCTGGTTTGCAAAGCTCATATCCATGACAGAAGAGGGATGGCCT
>Ga0307378_10005256_pt1 | contig 18102 bp, 16 predicted proteins | sample UN1MG_FD_202238 | JGI IMG/M metagenome (GOLD analysis project Ga0307378, IMG submission 202238) | Soil microbial communities from Risofladan, Vaasa, Finland - UN-1 | ecosystem: Environmental > Terrestrial > Soil > Coastal area > Acid sulfate soil | place: Finland: Risofladan, Vaasa | collected... | reverse complement strand
CCTCATAGGCGATGGCGTTATCGCGGACCGCGCGGTTGAAGGCATGCGAGATCCCGATCCCCGGATTGCCGAGATATCCGAAGATGACCTTGCCGGCGCAACCGGCCGCGATCAGCTGGTCGAACAGGATGTCGGCGCCCGACCGGCAGAGCGTGAGGTTCTTGCGCCCCTGCCGGATCAGCTCGTGACCCGCCGCGAAGGGAATGCATTGGCCGAAGCCGCCAATGAACACGACGTCGCCGTCGCGGACGTGCTCGGCGACCGCCGCGGGCAACGTCTGGAGTTTCGAAGCCATGGCGCCATATCTCCCGTCCAATGCGGCTATCGCCCGCCGCGCTCAGTGGCCCAGCGGCCTGCGGGCGTTACCCGAAAGGATCGCTGTTTGCTGTTTCCTTGTAAGCCAATCGAGCGCCTCGATGAAGGCCACCGGCTGCTCGTATCCCATATCGAAGCAGTAGTCGCTGCCGAGCACGACCCGCTCAACCCCCACGAGATCGATCAGGTAGCGAAGCGCCTCGGGCGCATGGCTGATCGTGTCGTAGTGGAACCGGTCGAGATAAGACGATGGAAGCGCTGAGAGATGCCGCGCAGATTTCTACGACAACTCTCCCAGCGTCTTTGCTCCTTCGAATGGGACCGCTACAACCTCAAGCTGGCTATGGACCTCGTTGAGCGGGTCGATCTGGGCGACGACGGGATCGCCATCGTCATCAACCTGACGTCGCTGACCGGCGAGACCGAGATGTCGGTCCGCCAAGTCGTCCCGGCACAGATCAAGCGCCGCGGCGTCGAGATGCGGCTTGTCCTCGAAGGTGCCGGTGCAGAAACCGCGAAGTCGGATCCGGCGCTCATCAAAGCTGTCGCTCGCGCCCACAAATGGTTCGACGATCTCCTGAATGGCCGCGCTCGCTCGCTCGGCGACATAGCCAACACACAGGGCGTCAGCGATCGCTACATCAGCCACCCAATGCCGCTGGCCTTCCTCGCGCCCGATATCGTTGAGGCAATCCTTGCGGGTGGCCAGCCTGTCGTACTCACTGCCGAGACACTGACCAGGTGCATTGACCTGCCCCTCGATTGGGCCGAACAAAAGGCGATGCTGAGCTTCGATTGAGGCTTCTCAATCCCGGCGAATCCGAACCGTCCGACTTGCCCGTAGAGAAAACGGGCGGCCGGCGCGCCCAAATAGGGTTTCACGACCGTCTCCGGTTCGGGGTTGCACAGACACCCGCCCGAAGCCCCGGGGAATGCGGGGAAACGTACCGAGAGTTCGAATCTCTCTCGAAAAACGAATGAAAATAAAGACTTGCTGGCGGTGCGGGCAGTCTTGAGCGAACCCGTCTCCGCTAGAATTCCCTGTTAAACAGGGAAAAAACAGGGCATTTCTACGAAAATGGGCGAAATCGCACCGTCGGTGCACCTATAAACAACTGATATTGCGCGGTAATTTTTATAAATTCCCTAAGCGACGGAACAGGGAATTTTTCCGACTGAACAGGGAATTTTCTCGCAACATCAGGGAAATGCATTTTCGGATCAGGGTATGTCTCAATAACCTTGCTGCAGATTCATATCAGGCACACGGGCATCGGCCGAGTAGAGGTGTTTTGCTGGCGCCACCGCGCCTGACACAAATCGATGCGACGAAACCGGCTGAAGCGAGGAGGACTCTCCCGAATGGAAGAGACAAAGATCGACCATGCAGCGATGGGGCGCTTGGCTAAAGCTTTGGATTTCATCTGCCGGCCGGATCATTTGACCACCGTAGCCCTCATCCTGATGGAAAGGGAGAAGATCAAATGACAGACCATCGAACACCGGCGCTTGCAGCACCGCAACAGCGCCGCCTAATATGACCAACCAGATGAGCCCGAAACCTCTCTTGGTTCAGGCTGCCTTCTCTCTCAAATCATCTGACGACGGACGCTACTGATGCGTGGCAAGAATCTACATTCGGGTTGCTTGACCCGTTAACCCGTCCGGAGCATCGTGTTGGGGACCACAGATGGATTTTCGCAGTTATCTTAGCGTTCTCGAGCAATCCGGCGACCTCATTCGGATTAGTGAACGCGTCAGCCTTGACTACGAGACAGGCGCGATGTGCCGCCTTCTCTCCGACAATGCAGGGCCGGCGGCTTTGTTGGAGGATGTCGGAGGGCTAGGATTTCCTCTGGCGATGAACCTCTACGGCACTCGGGCAAGAGTGGCTCGCGCGCTTGGTGTTGACGAAACCGAATTGCTGGCATTTGTCGCCGACCGCCTAAAGGACCGTGTAGCGACCGTTCCACTCAAGGAAGGCACGGCCCATTGCCAAGAGGTGGTTCTTGAGGGCGAAGCCGTCGATCTGCGCGACTGGCCGTTTCCGTTGTGGAACCAAGGCGATGCCGGCCGCTATGTGACCGCCGGCCTGACAATCTGTCGCCACCCCGAGTTCGGATGGAATATTGCCCATCATCGAGGGCTCATCTACGGAGCAAGGGAACTGGGGATTTGCATGGCCCCGGATCACCACCTAAGGCTCACGACCGATGAAGCGCGTGCGGCGGAACACAAGGCCGAAGCCGCAATCGTTGTTGGGGTTCGCCCGTCGATCACGATTGCCGCATCTTCGGATTTTCCGCTCGGTGATTACGAACTTACCGTAGCGGGTGCGCTTGAGGGGCGCCCCATCGAGGTTGCGAGATGCCGTACTGTGAATGTGGAGGTGCCGAGCGACGCGGAAATGGTGATCGAAGGGTACTTCGATGGCGAAGTCCGCGACGAAGGACCGTTTGTCGAATTCACCGGATACCAGACAGCCGTGATCCAAAGTCCCGTATTTCGGGTGACCGCGATCACGCATAGAAAGGACCCGATCGTCCACGGCATATTCGCCGGAAAACCCCCTTGCGAAACCAATACGCTCTGGCGTGAGTTAGAGGAGTCCGAAGCGTTCGACACGCTGCGGCGTCGCTTCCCGCTCCTCAAGGCCGTACATCGTCCGCCGGATGTCGGGCGCGACTTCTGGGGCATCCTGCAAATTGACCCGAACCGATTAAGGCCGGGAATTGTCCGCACGCTCTTACTGGCAACGTCGGCGGTCATGCCGAGATTGAAGTTTATTGTAGCTGTCGATGACGATATTGATCCGTACAACCTGACGGACGTCGTGTGGGCCATGGCGACGCGCTGCGATCCCAAGGCCGATGTCGAGACGGCGAACGCAACCATGACGTCCTGGCTCGATCCATCGAGCGGCGGCCTGACAGGGAAGATCTTCTTCGACGCCACGAAGAAAACGGACTTCAAAGGTCAGATTCCGGGTTATCCAGAAGAAGCGTTGCGGAGTGCGAAACTAAAGATCGACGTGGCCCTCGCACGGGCCGGAATGCGATCCAAGCGGTAATCGGCATGGCACCTTCGCCGCGAACGGTCCACAGCTTGTGCCCTCGCGAGCCATGGCGCATCGGCATTGACGTCGGAGGCACGTTCACGGACCTGGCGCTTATCGATGCCGATGGTCGTCTCTTTACGATGAAATCGCTGTCGGATAATAATGACCCCGCCGCTGGCGTGCTGGACTGTCTGAGCCGGTCGTCTGCGACCCTTGGCTTGACCCCCACAGAACTAGTCGGAGGCTGCGACCTCTTCGTCCACGGGTCGACAGTCGCCACGAACATACTGCTGGAGCAGACCGGCGCTACGGTCGGTCTCTTGACCACTGAAGGATTTAGGGATGCAATCGAGATCCGTCGCGGCATTCGGCGGCAACCTTGGGATCATCGACGCCCCTATCCTCCCGTGCTGGTCCCGCGCTACCTCCGCCAACCGGTTCGTGAACGCATCGACCGCCATGGCGCATCGCATACGCCATTGGACGAAAGTAGCGTCCTCGAAGCACTGGATATATTTCGCGCTGAGAACGTGGAAAGTGTCGCCATTTGCTTTCTGAACAGCTATCTGAACCCGGATCATGAGCGACGGGCCGTCGATATCGTACGGTCTGTGATGCCCGAAGTCTGGGTATCGGCTTCCAGCGATGTCATCCCCCTAGCTGGCGAGTACGAACGACAATCTACGACCGTCGTCGATGCTTATGTCGCTCCTCGGATCACTTACTATCTCCAGGCTCTCGACGATTCGTTGAAAAATCTGGGGCTGCGAAACCCACTACTTCTTGTCAAGAACAATGGTGGAACCGGCACCGCCGAAGAGATAGGGCGTTCGCCAGTAGCGCTTACTCTTTCGGGGCCGGCGGCGGTCGTTGGTGCTCTACGTCATTTGAGCGAGCCGCTCGGGACAAGAAACCTGATTTCGATCGAGATTGGCGGCACCAGCACGGATGCCGCCCTGATGGCCGACGGAAGTGTCGCGGTAGTCGATCGCCTCAGCATCAGCGACTACGATCTTGCCATTCCGTCGGTCGAAATCCACACAATCGGAGCCGGTGGTGGGACGATCGCGGGAACCGACAGAGCGGGCGCCTTGTTTGTCGGCCCCCGTGGGGCCGGCGCGCGGCCCGGCCCCGCCGCCTATGGCTTCGGCGGCACGGATCCGACCGCGACCGACGCACAGGTTGTTCTTGGCCGGCTGCACCCCGGCACCTATGCCGGAGGTGCCCTTTCTCTCGACGAACGAGCTGCGGAACACGCGATTTTGGAGAAAGTGGCAAAGCCACTTGGCCTATCGGTGTGGCAGGCAGCGGCGGGGATTGTCCGGCTTCTTGAGCAGCGCATGTTGCACGCTGTCCGGTATATCAGCGTCCAGCGCGGACTCGATCCGGGTGGCTTCACGCTTGTCGCCGGTGGTGGCGCCGGCGGACTGCACGGTTGTTCAGTTGGAAGCATGCTGGGTTGCCAGAAGGTCTATGTACCGCGGTTGGCGGGTGTCCTTTGCGCTTTCGGCATGCTTCACAGCGACGTTCGCCACGACCTGGTCCGCACATTTGTCCGCCCACTCGACGGGACCGATCCGAAAGACGTATCTCAAGAACTCGATCGCCTTGCCAATCAGGCCGGCGAAGCCCTGAAACGGCAGGGCTTCGGTAATGCCCACATGCAATTTGAGCGAGCAGTTGACCTGCGGTATTTGGGCCAGCAGTGGGACGTTCGCGTGAACCTGCCGGCGCACGGGCCGCTCGATTGGTATACGGTACGCAAGGACTTCGAGGACGAATACGAGCGCCTCTTTGGGCATCGTCAGCCCGAAGCACCAATCGAGATCGTGAAGCTTCGGGTTGTCGGCCTTGGTGCGGTTTCGACGACAAGTGGGTCCAGACCAGCCAGGGTATCGGGTAGTCCCACACCAATCGACCATCGCGAGATCTATCTCGAAGAGGCATCCGGATTTGTCACTGTTCCGGTGTACCAGGGCGCCGATTTGCTGATCGGACATCATCTGACCGGCCCCCTACTTATCGAAGAGGATACGACGACAGTTCTGATCGGCTCCGGCGACCGGCTTGACATCGACAGCGCGAACAACTTCCTCGTTCACCTGCTTACCAAGGAAACGCGTTATGCCGCTTGATCCCGTGCAGCTGGCGCTTGTTCAAAGCCGCTTGGATCACGTTTGCCAGCAAATGGGCTGGATCATGATGCGGACGGCGCGAAGCCCAATATTCAGCTTGGCGCACGATTTCTCCTGCTTCATCACGAATGGAACCGGATATCTCCTGTCTCAAGCTGACGGGCTGCCGATCCATACGGGTGGTGGCGGTTTTGCAGTGCGTGCGCTGCTCAAGGCGTTCGGCGAGGACATAGGCAAGCTCGACGCCTTTGTCTTGAGCGATCCATATGCTGCCGGCGGCAATCATCTTCCCGACTGGGTCATAGCGCGTCCGGTGTTCAGCGGCGGTCGTCTCGTTGCCTTCTCCTGCAATCGCGCGCATCAGTCCGATATCGGCGGAGGCGCAGCCGGCACGTACAACTCTGCGGCAACCGAAATCTTTCATGAAGGCATCCGCCTGCCGCCGTTGCGCCTTGTCGAGAATGGCGAGGTTCGCGACGACTTGTGGCGACTACTACTGCTCAACTCGCGGACGCCAGAACTCATGAATGGTGATCTTCACGCCATGCTCGGCTCAACACGAATCGGTGCGAACCAAATAGCAGGTTTGGTGGAAAGCATCGGAATGGAACGTGCTGAGCAGTATTTCGAAGGCATCCTTGATCTCGGCGACCGTCGCATGCGGGTTGAGATTGATGCGCTTCCCGATGGCACATACACAGGAGAGGACAAGACCAACAACGACTGCTTTGAGGCGGGAGATCACTATGTGCGTGTCGCCATAAAGATCGACGGCGATCGCATGGCTGTCGATTTCACCGGCACCGATCCGCAAGTCAGGGGCTTCAAGAACAGTTCGATCGCCAATACCCACTCAGCTGTCTATGTGGGCTTGGCGTCGTTCCTAAATCCTGAACTCCCGGGCAATGAAGGAACCTTCCGGGCCGTTGAGGTCATTGCGCCTCTAGGAACAATGGTGAACGCCCGCCCGCCCGCGCCAACAACCATGAACACACTTGTGCCCGGGACCGAGATCATTCACTCGATCTGGCGGGCACTCGGCAAAGCGGATCCCCAACGTAACTGCGCTGGTTGGGGCAAAGGGGCCGTGCCGACCATGTCCGGAACGGATGCGAATGGTGAGACGTTCGTGATGTACCATTGGGCGGCCGGTGCCGGGGCCGGCGCCGTCGATGGTCGGGATGGCTTCAATGCCATGAGCGGATTGGTCGCGCTTGGAGCGCTCCACTTGCCCGATATCGAGCTCTCAGAACAAAAGTACCCTGTACGTTTCCTCCGCCAGGAGTTCCGCACCGACAGTGCGGGGGCTGGCCGGTTTAGAGGAGGTACCGGTATCGACTACGCCGTTGAAGTGGAAACGTCCGCGGTGCTCGCCTTGCGCGGTGAGGGACTGCGAACGAGGTCCGGCTTTGGCGTAAGCGGCGGCGGGCCTGGCGCTGAGGCTCAGCTCAAGATAACGCAGTTGGACGGTACGGAGATTGGGGCGCCGCAATACGGGATACTGCCGGTCGAACCAATGGTCTTGGAGATCAAAGGGGCCGCCGGCGGAGGCCTGGGCGAACCGTTGAGCCGCGATCCAGAACTTGTCCTTCGTGATGTCAGGGACGGCATCATAAGCCGTGCTGCGGCAAGGAAATCATACGGCGTTGCACTAACGAGAAACGGCCGGCGGGTGGATGCCGAAGCAACGGCAGCGCAGAGGGCGGCCCGTCGGCAGGATTTCAAGAAGCGTCACGCCCGCAAAAAGACGGCGTTCTGAACCGTCATGAAGTCAGTTCTCATCATTGAACCTTTCGACGCGGCCGGAATACGATTGCTCGATGCGCGATCCGACGTGACATATGAAGTTGTCGACAGTGTGTCGAGCCCAGGGTTCGAGGAAAAGCTGATGACGGCGGAGGCAGTGACCTTGCGCATGACCCCTTTCGGCGAAGGGTTGATCAGCAAGGCACCCAATCTTCACATCGTATCAAGGCATGGCGTTGGATACGACACAGTCGACGTATCGGCTCTCAGCAAACGCGGCATTCCCCTTGCCGTCGTTGGCGATGTGAACGCGATTGCTGTGGCGGAGCACACGTTGTGCCTCATCTTGGCACTTGCCCGACAACTGCCGCGCTACGATCAGGCGGTCCGGACTGGAGATTTCGCCTTCCGCACAAGTGCATCCAGCATCGAGTTGGATGGCAAGACAATCCTCCTGATAGGTTATGGACGCATTGGACGCGTAGTGGCCAAACGCTGTCTTGCCTTTGGTATGAAGGTCCTGACAACCGACCCGGCGGTCGAACACACCCAGATCGAGGCCGATGGATGTGTTCCGATCTCGAAAATTACCGAAGCGCTGGGCGACGCTGACTTTGTAAGCCTGCATGCGCCGCTTACGCCTGATACGCGTGGCCTCGTAAGCCGCGAAATGTTCAATCGCATGAAACCCACGGCCTATCTGATAAATACCGCGCGTGGAGGAGAGGTCGACGAGTTAGCGCTGGTAGAGGCGCTCGAACAAGGCCAGATTGCGGGAGCCGCGCTCGACGTTTTTGCCCCGCAGCCGCCGCGTCCTGATAACCCGCTGCTATCTCGGAGCGATGTCATCCTGACACCCCATAGTGCGGGAATGACCCGCGAGTGCGCACGGCGGATTGCGATTGACTGCGTCCAGAACGTGCTCGACGCATTCGATGGAAAGCTTGCTCCTGAAAAGGTCATCAACAAGGATGTGCTCGAGAAATTTGGCCCTTGATCAGAGAACCGTTGCTGGGCTGGAACATGGAGCGGATCTACGCGCTACCGCGAGTGGTTCAATCTGCAGATAGGCTCCGTTATGGACGGGCATCGAAATTTCGAGCGAAAGTTCTCCGGCATTTCGAAATACCGGCCATCAGCCGAGTGAATTGCTATCCGCTTAGGACGAGGCCATGATGAATTGAAGGAATCGATCAGATCGTGGCTGCCTGGGCCTGTCGGCCTTTGCGGTTTATGTTGGCCGCGACGCAATAAAAATCGCTCCGCAAATCCAAGCGGGCCAAGCGACCGTTCTGGGGGGAGAGGGACTAATGAAAGGTGAGATCGACAGTATCAATCATGTCGGCTTAGTGGTGCATGATCTGGATGCAACCTGCAATTTCTATGAAGACCTCGGCTTCATCCTGTCACCGCTCTCCATGCATAAGGGTGCTCTAAAGCCGGGCGAACCGGAACAGCCCTATGGCACCGGCAACCGTTGCGCTGTATTTCCAAAGAACTACTTCGAGATATTCGCGCATGTCAACAAGGACATGTTCGACTTCAACATCAAGCGATTCCTCGGGCGATTCGAAGGTGCGCATATAATCGCTTTCAATTGCGGAGATGCTTCCGTTGTTGCGAAGCGACTTGACGAAACGGGGATCGAGAATTCCGGAGTCATCCCTCTGGAACGTGATGTGGACACCCCGGAGGGCCTTCGTGCCGCAAAGTTTGACTGCATACATTTCTCGGCATCGCTGACCCCTGAGGGCTTGATACAGGCGGCGCACCACCGTACGCCGCAATACATTCATCAGCCCCAATTGCTCGAACACCCCAACAAAGCGGTGGCGCTCTCCGAAACGATCTTGTGCACTGATGACCCGGAAGCGACCGAGCACAGATACCGCAGTTTCCTTGGGTTTGAATCGGTACGCGAAGGCGCAAAACGGGTGTTCAGATTTCCGCTCGTCTCGCGCCTCTCAATTGTGTCCCCTGATGAAATTGCCGATGTCGTGCCGGGATGCGTCCCACCAGTCCTGCCCTATATGGCGGAAACGACGTTTGCAACAACCGACATTGATGCGGTTAGGCGCCGACTCGACAAGAAAGGCATTACCGATCAAAGCTTCGGCGGAAAAATTACGGTGCCGGCGGAGGTTGCATTTGGGCACGCCATTGCGTTCGAGCCGGCTTGAGATTTGCTTTGAACGGGCTGTCGTGAGCTATGGCCGAGGCCATCACGCTTCGCGTCGGCCAGCCACAGGCAAACGCAAGATCGGGGGGGAAATTTTGAAGCTGTTACGCTGCCGCTCCGCCAGCACAAGCTCCCGGCAGGCGCATCGGGACGACCGGGAGGCAAGGGTATTCGCCCTGGTCCTTCATCGGCAGTGGTCCCAGGCATTGTACCGATGCTCCGTGAAAAGGGATTATGGTCGGTGACGCGTTTCTTTGAGGTTGGCCAGATGGGCGGCACCGGCCGGGGAATTTTGCGTTGGCAATCGAAGGCTGCCGACACGGGCCGACCGGCCTAGGCGCGCGGCGGCATGACGTTTTGGATCCTGCAGCTGCTGAACGGCCTGTCTTTCGGAGCGCTGCTGTTCCTTCTCGCGGCTGGCCTTTCGCTCATATTCGGACTGATGCGCATCGTGAATCTCGCGCACGGTTCCTTCTATCTCATCGGCGCCTATGTCGGCCTCACGACCATCCAGCAAACGGGCAATTTCTACCTTGGGCTGGTTGCTGCCGCCTTCGCCGTAGGAATTGTCGGCGGCGTTCTGCAGCGAGTTCTGCTCCAGCGATATCAGGACAATGAGCTTGCCCAAGTATTGTTGACATTTGGGATCCTGCTTATCCTGTCCGACGGCGCCTTGTGGATCTGGGGCGGTCTTCCACAGTCTCTCCCGAAGCCTGAACTCTTTGAAGGTTCGATCAATCTGGGCAGCATCGTCTTTCCAACGTACAGGCTGTTTATTTTGTTCACGGGCTTCGCCGCGGCCTTGCTCCTCTGGTTATTTCTCGACCGAACCAAGCTCGGCTCGATCGTGCGGGCCGGAGTGGACGACGAGCAAATGGTGCGTGGCATGGGCATCAACATGCCGAATGTCTTTACCGGCGTTTTCGTGCTGGGTGCCGTCATGGCGGCGCTGGGCGGCGTCCTCGGCGGGCCAATTATTGGCGCCTACCCCGGCCTGGACTTCGAGGTCGTCCTGTTGGCGTTTGTGGTCGTCGTCATCGGAGGGCTGGGCAGCCTGAAGGGCGCATTTTTCGGGAGTCTCTTCGTTGGGCTTGTCGACAATTTCGGCAAGGCCTTGTTTCCTGAGTTTGCCCTGTTCACGATCTTCATCCCCATGGTCATCGTCCTAGCCGTCAGGCCCACCGGCTTGTTCGGGCGGGCCTGATACAATGGATGCCGACCGGCGCAGAGCAACCCTCTCAAGGATCGTCGCCACCGCGGCGGCTTTGATCACACTGGTTATTCTCGGAGCAGCCCTGCCGTCGTATTTCGTCGGGCTCCTGACCGAGGCGTTGATCCTGGCGCTCTTTGCAATGAGCCTCGATCTCCTGCTCGGGTATACCGGCCTTGCATCGCTCGGCCACGCTGCCTATTTCGGCACGGGCGCCTATGTGGCGGGGTTGCTCACGGTCAAATTGGGCGTGAGTTGGGAGCTGGCGAGCCTCGCCGCTCTTGGATCCAGCGTTCTTGTCGCCGCGATTTATGGCTTGCTGACCTTGCGCACGACCGGCGTGTATTTCCTAATGATCACATTGGCGTTGGCCCAAATTCTTTGGGCGATCGCCTTTCGCTGGAACCGTGTTACCGGAGGCGATGACGGACTTCCCGGTATTGGGCGACCTGATCTGGGTCTGAGCTGGTTCTCGCTTTTGAACAACGAAAATTACTTCTATTTCGTCCTTGCTATCGTCACCGTATCTGCGATTGCGATGTATGTCATCGTGCGATCGCCATTCGGCCTCGCCCTACAAGGCATCCGCGAAAGCGAGAGCCGAATGGCCGCGCTCGGACACAATCCATGGCTCGTCAAGTACCTGGTGTTTCTGATCTCGGGATTTTTCGCCGGGCTGGCCGGCGTTCTCTACGGGTACTTCAAAGGCTTCGTAAATCCGGACGCGCTGAGCGTCGTTATGTCTGCCGAAGTTCTGCTCATGGTGATCCTGGGCGGCGCCGGAACTCTTGTCGGCCCTTTCATCGGCGCGCTCGTGATCGTCCTTCTCAGCAATCTGATAAGCGCGTTCACCGATCGCTGGGTCTTGATCCTGGGCTTGATCTACGTGCTTGTCGTCCTGCTCGCACCTAATGGGCTCGTCGGCCTGGTTCGATCCTGGTTTGGCGCGGCGTCGGGAAGTTCGAAGTGAGCGTCTTGCGGGTTGAAAACGTCAGCAAACAATTTGGCGGTCTCTTGGCCGTTGATGCCGTTTCCTTTGAGCTGCGGCGCGGGGAGCGGCGTGCGATCCTGGGACCCAATGGCGCCGGAAAGACGACGCTGTTCAACATGCTGGGTGGACAGCTGCTCCCGTCATCGGGCTGTATCGAGCTCTTCGGGACAGATGTTACGCAAATGGCGCCATATCGGCGTGCCGATTTGGGACTTGCTCGAACATTCCAGACTACCAACTTGTTTCCGAACCTATCGGTCGAAGAGAACGTCATCCTGACCCTCCAGGTCGGCGAGCGCCTGCGGTTGGCGATGCACCGCCCCGCCCGAAGTTACGGCCGGATACGGCTTCGATTGGCCGAAGTCCTGGAGCAATGGTCGCTGCAAGAGCACCGCAACACCCATGTTCGATACTTGTCATACGGCGAGCAACGGCGCCTGGAGATTGCCTTGGCGCTCGCTACCGGTCCGAGGCTCCTGCTGTTGGACGAACCAACCGCGGGGCTGTCGCTGGAAGAGACCCGGATGGTCGAATCGCTTATTGCCGGCCTCGACCGAGACGTCTCGGTGGTACTTATCGAGCACGACATGGATGTAGCCTTTGAAGTAGCGGACTGGTTCATGGTGCTTCACAACGGTCAAGTGATTGCAGATGGGCCGCCCGATGTTGTGCGAAACGATCCACGTGTGCGTGAGATCTATCTTGGCGCGGACCTGGCGGAAGTACGGCAGGATCCCACAGGACCGGACGGCTGACTTCTGTGCTGGAAGTAAATGACATTCACACCTATTACGGCGATAGCTATTCGCTCCAGGGCGTTTCGCTTCGTGTGGAGCCAGGCCAGGTCGTTGCTGTCCTGGGACGCAACGGCGTCGGCAAGACCACTCTCGCTCACTCGATCAACGGCTTCGTGCCGCCGCGCCGCGGTAGCATTCGATTCCATGGCACCGAAATCCAGGACCTGCCGGTGCACCGCATTGCACGTATGGGTATCGGTCTTGTTCCGCAGGGTCGGCGTATGTTTCCCTCGCTGACCGTCCTTGAGACGTTGCGCATGGCGGAAGGGCTGGCGCACAAAACGCGGCACGGCGGCAGCAGGATTTGGTCAATCGAGCGTTTGTTCGAGGCCTTTCCTCGCTTGAGGGAGCGGGCAGCAAACCGTTCGCAATCTCTCTCTGGCGGCGAGCAGCAGATGCTGGCCATGGGTCGCGCGCTGGCGATCAATTCCGGGCTCTTGTTACTGGATGAGCCTACGGAGGGGCTGGCGCCGCTGCTTGTCGCCGAACTCGATCAGATACTCCGCGACCTGATCGAGACGGGCGTGTCCATGTTGCTGATCGAGCAAAACGTGACCTTCGCGCTGCGACTGGCCGATGTTGTCTGCATCATGAGCAAGGGACGTATAGTGCACACGGGCCCCCCCGACGCGCTGCGCCACAACGACGAAGTCATGACCAAATACCTGGGCGTCTAGGCGAGGCTGTGTGAGCGCGGCAGTGCGGCCATGCCTGAGCCCCCGTTGACAGGGGCAGCCAAACGAAACTAGCGTGTATGTTGAGGTCCAATTCACGACCCAAAAAATTGGAAAAAACATACACTTAACATGTTCTTGTTAGCTGGGAGGACGACATGGGTGCCACTGAAGATCTTCTTGTCATCGATATCGATGCGCATGTGATGGAACCGGAGGGCGCATTCGATCAACGCTTCTTCGACCCTAAGTTCCGGGATCGGCGCCCCCGCATAGTCGAAACGGACGGCGATCTCTATTGGATGGTGGACGAGACGCTGTTCCCGCGGCTCAAATCGGGCAAGGACATGCACTACATGGGATGCCCGCCCCGCTATCGCGGAATCGACCACCCGTTCACCAAGGTCAAATGGATCAGCGATGAGGCAAGAGAGCTGAGCAACCCCAAGGCCCGCCTAGCCGTGATGGACGACCAAGGCATCGACATACAGGTCATTCACGCCAGCTTTTTCTTTGTTTATCCGACGTCGTGGGGCGGCACCGACCCGAAGCTTGGGTCGGCTATCTGCTCCGCCTACAACCGCTGGATCGCCGAATGCTGCGAACCGACTGACGGCAGGCTGACATGGAGCGCGCAGGTGTGCCTCGACGATATCGAGGGCGCGATCCGCGAGGTGCATGAGGCCAAGCGAATGGGAGCGGCAAGCATTTTCGTGAACGGGACCATCGGCGAACGCAAACTGGCCTGCGAGGATCACTACCCGTTTTTTGAGGCGCTGTGCGAGGCTGACATTCCGCTTAGCGTTCACATCGGCTGGTCGTTTCCGCCGCTGACGCGAATGATGGACAGTCCTTACGAAGCCCGTGTGGTTGCGCTCATCTATCCGATCCTCTTCGGCTTCACGGACGTGATCAGCTCCGACATCCTAGGCAAGTTCGATACGCTGCGAGTCGGCTTTCTGGAAGCCGGGTGCGACTGGATCCCCTTTGTTCTCGACCAGATGGACAACATCTACACGGTCCTCACCGAACGACTTGGTTGGAATGCCCGAGACCTGCCAAAGCTCCCAACCGATTACATTCGCGAATGCGATCGGCTGTTCATCAACACTGAGCCCGAGGCAGAGCTACTGACCCACGCTATCCAACACGTCGGCAACCGCTTCTTCGTCGGCAGCGACATGCCCCATACCGAAACCACCGACAAACGATCGAAGCACGCCGTGTTGATGGACCGAACGGATTTGGGTGACGACGACAAACGCTTGATCGTACAGGACAATCCGAAGCTCTTCTTTCGGAAGCCTGAATGGGAAGCCATGGCGCCAAAGGCACTGAGGCGCTCGGCCTGACAACCGCGGCGCGGTTGGGATAACCACAACGAAAATAGTAATAACTTTTGGACAACAACAGGGAGGAAACGATGAAACGGCGTACTGCACTAGGTGTGAGCGTCGCGGCGATCCTAATGACCGCGACGCTATCGAGCGGCAGCCAAGCGGCCGACGTCAAGATTGGCTTGGCAATTCCGACGTCAGGCATATTCACCGCGCTAGGCAAGGAACTCGAGCGCGGATTTACTATTCACATGGAAGATGTCAAATGGCGAGCCGGCGCTCACAAGATCTCCGTGATCCAGGAGGATACTCAGGGAAAGCCCAACATAGGATTGACGAAGGTTCAAAAGCTCGTCGAGCTTAACAAGGTTAACTTGATGACCGGCATCCTGAGTTCGTCGGTCGGGCTCGCGGTCAAGAGCTATATCCACAGAAACAAGGTTCCATTGGTGATGATGATCTCTTCGGTCGACGAAATCACCGCAAAGAACCCGAGCCCGTATATCAATCGAATCATCGAATCGAACGTGCAGCAGGTATTCCCTTATGGCGAATGGGTCGCCGGCAAACGCGGCTTCAAAAGGGCTGTTGTCATTGGATCCGATTACGCCGCCGGCCGTTCGCAAGCCAGAGCTTTCATGGCCGGGTTCAAATCCGCAGGCGGCACGGTCGTCCAGGAGATCTACCCGCCGCTCGGCACTGCGGACTATGCGCCGTTTCTGTCGCGGATCGATGCCTCCAAGGCCGACATGGTCTTTGCGTTCACACCGGGCTCCGACCAACTCCGTCTTTTCAAGCAGTTCCAGGAATATGGCCTCAAGGGCAAGTTGCAGATGATCGGCGGCTCGGGGCAGCCTGATTTCCTGACATTGCGGGCGGCGGGAAAAACGGCGCTCGGCACGATCGTGGTCGACTTCTATTCGCGCGATGTCGATACACCTGAGAACAAGCACTATCTGGCGCTTTACAAGAAGAAGTACGGCAAGCTGCCGACGGAATGGGCGTATCTCGGCTATGCGGCGGCCATGGTCATCACCAATGGCCTGCGCGCGTCAGGCAACGACGTGAGCCGGGAGTCGCTCCGGAAAGCGCTCCGGAATGTATCGTTCAACGGGCCAAAGGGACCCATCAAGTTCGACGAGAATGGTCAGATGATCGGCAGCATCTTTTTCTCCGAAGTCGTGGAGAAAGGCGGTCAGGTGACCAAAAAGATGATCGATCGGAGGTCAAACATTAGAATCTTAGACTACTACAAGAGGCTCTCGGGCAAGTAGCCCCGAGACGTTCACCTCACCGACCGGGAAGCCGCGCGATGATCGCCGTCGAGTACGGCATGCCTACCGACAAGAGTGCGCCGACGGCGCAGTTTGGCGTATCGCGCGGCTTTTTCCAGGATGAGGGCATCGACCTTGCTCTGCGCCCATACTATGGCGGACCCGCAATCGCGGCTGCTCTGGACGAAGGCCGCCTCGCTTTCGCGCAAATTGGGACGCCGCCAGCGATTGTAGCTGTGAGCAACGGGAGCCGCTTCAAGATGGTCGGTAGCGCGATTCGTCGCAAAGCCCACCTCTATCTCGGTGTCAAGAGGTCGATAGAGAAAGCCGAAGACCTGAAGGGTGCGCGGCTAGGGGTTCTCAGCCTCGGCAGCTGCGACGAATGGATCGCCCGCACGATGATCGGCACATATGGGCTCGATCCTGAGCGGGACATACGCTTCGTGCCAATCAAGTCCGGCTATGCGCGTGTCGTGGAGTTGATCCGCGAGGGTACGATAGACGCAGCGCTGGCCATCGAACCCAACATGTCACTGGGTGAAAGCGAGGGCGTCCTGCGGATCTGGGCCGCGGCATATCAAGACGAATATTTGCCACGCTTTCAGTGGACCGTACTGGTTGCCACGACGGCGCTAATAGACCGCGAGCCGGCATTGCTGGCGGCGCTGCTCCGAGCATATGCGCGTTCGGCACGGTATGCCGCCGAGAACGCTGACGAATACGCGGATTTCCTGGCCGAATCGTACGGCATCCACCAAACCGTCTCGCGCCTGACAGTCGGGCGCGAGTTGCCCCATTATGAGCTCGATTGCCGGATTGATCTCGACGGCCTCCGGCGGGCAATCGAGATACAGACCGGCCTCGGTGGTATTGGCAGGCCGGTTTCCGCCGCCGATCTCATCGATTTGCGCTTCCTGCCACACATAGAAAACGAGTTCGCCATGTGCGATGAAGTTAGATGAATCAAATCTTGGAAGAAACCCTCGCTCACAACACCGGCGGTGCGTTTCAGGTACGCAAGAGCCAAATTTTGCGCTTTGTCGGGCGAACGACGGTGGACGTCGTCTTCTTTAACCTCCATGACCTGCGTGAACGTTTCGATCAGGCGAGAACAAAGGTCTTGCAGGGCAAGATCTTCATAACAATTGGGGACAAGCTCTACTCTAAATCAAACAACCCGATGTTTACGATTGTCGACGACACCCTGCCTCTTGGAAAGCACGACATAGAGTTCGGCATGTGCAGTGCGTCGAGCTATGAGCGCTTCAAGGGTGACCTCTACGATATGTACGACGTCAAGAAAGTCTTCGGAATCGAACGCGACCAGGTGCCCGATCACGGCTGTTGGGAAAACCTTACGAGCGCGTTGGAGCCCTGGCACATTCCGCGCGAAGACATTCCAAGTCCATTGAATGTGTTCCAGGAGTCGAGGATCGACGGCACGAAAGGAACCATCGAAATGGTTCACAAGATCCTTGAAAAGCCCGCGCGTTTCGACGTCCGTGCCGAAATGGATTGTCTGGTTGGGGTCAGCGCGTGCCCCTGGGTCGGCTGCGGCAAGCCCGCCACCGTTTCAATACATGAGCCTTAACGTCCGAATACCGGCCCGGCATTGCCAGTACCGACGGCATTGTCACGGGAACATGTGGATGTGCGGCTGCTGACTGGGCATTGTCAGAGCAAATTGGGCAGGCTTGGAAAGGGCTTTGTCACGGGAACCTTGGCGCAAGCAAGAAAATCCCGAGCGCGACATCCTGTTATGCGGCCGCCACAGCGGCGTTCCACTGCTCGGCGGCTTCGGCTCTGAATGTGCGCATTGTGCGGCGGGAGATGAGATGGCGTTGCAGGTTGAAAGTGTTGTAGACGGCGGTATGGGCAGAGAGAAAGCGTTGAGCGGATCCCGGTGACTTGAACCGCTGAAGTTTTCGCTCTCGTCGTCGGATCGGCAAGTGTGAATTCTCCGCTCGATTGTTCTTTCTCAGTCCCTGCTCATGGCGTGCGCTCAGACCGATATCCCGGAAAGCCGATGCGTATGATCTGAGCTTATCGGTGACGACGACGGTCGGCGCGAAGCCCTGCTTCTTGAGGAGCTTGCGCATGAGCTTCCTGGCCGCCGCCTTGTCCCGCCTCCGCTGCACGAGAACGTCGAGAACTTCGCCCTCATCATCGACTGCGCGCCATAGATACATCCGTTTGCCGCCGATGCGGACGACCATCTCGTCCAGATGCCACCGTGAGCTTGGTCGAGGACGCCGCCGTCGAAGCCGTCGTGCAAATTCGGGCCCGAATGAGAACGGCGGCGCAATAATCCCCCATTGAAGCGGTCGGATTGTCTGACTGGGGCGGAGCAATATGGGACCGCCGATGTAGCCTTTGGTCGGGATGG
>Ga0307378_10005254_pt1 | contig 18110 bp, 42 predicted proteins | sample UN1MG_FD_202238 | JGI IMG/M metagenome (GOLD analysis project Ga0307378, IMG submission 202238) | Soil microbial communities from Risofladan, Vaasa, Finland - UN-1 | ecosystem: Environmental > Terrestrial > Soil > Coastal area > Acid sulfate soil | place: Finland: Risofladan, Vaasa | collected... | reverse complement strand
GCCTCAACCAGACATCTCCATACGTTGTGTAGCCAACACTGGTAGCGGTAGATCCAGTCACCACCCCCATGATGCTATCTGATGTACCGGTAGTGGGGCTCATGATCCCGCCCGAATCAACCCTGATAAGCGTTCCAGGTGCGATACATCCCGTTGAGTTATTCAGATAGTACGCATACTCGCTTCCACTAAAGGTCGCAGCTTCATCATAAAAGGTATAGCTCTCCCCCGCATAGCTCTCTTCCGTCCCCGCTATATCCCCGCCAGCCATATCACTTACCCCCACCTGCAAACGCCGGCGTGAAGATAATTTTCGCTGCATTGGGATTAAACCTTTTAAGCGGTTTGCTAACGTTCCTAGTACCGTCTTTAGATACCTCATAAGCTTTCATCCCCTCGATTTCTAAAGTTGCATTGAACATCTTCTCTGCTGCCGCCACCTCTGCATCGTTCTCCGGATCCCATTCGATCCGCGAGTCCCCCGTTTCATCCAGTACATGCATGAGCCCTTTACGATCTCTTACTGCATCTGATCCATACGCTTTCATCTCACCCATAATTACCTCCCTTTAGTTAATGTTAATATCCCTCAAAACATCGTTACTACTTCATGGTCCCATTTCTCCCCGCACATTGGACAGAACTTAAACCTCCGAACGTCATACAAAGATGCTTCTATTGTATCCTTGCATCGCAGACATCTTACTACCATCCCAGCAGCAACCCCTCCTCCACGCCCTGCTCCCTCAGCGTATCCTTGTACTCATCATAGAACGCATCCTCGGCCACAGGGGATCGTTCTTCATTCTTTATACATTCGTCGTTTTTATCCACCCTCCCGTAGATGAACTCCGTCCTCAACTTGCCGGTTTCCTGCTCACGCACTGTCTCTTGTCTCCACTCGTACCCGTTATCCCAGTCGTTTATGTCATTCCCCCAGGAAATCACCGGCGTCAGGGATATCGCCAGGATCATCAGGGCCATTCTTATTAACGTCCTCATCGAGTATACCTCCAGGTGCATTATATCGTTTATTGAGCTCAACCCATACCCATGGGAAAGCATCCTGTAAACGCTTGATATTATCATCATCAGCCTGTCTCATTGCTGCCATGATGAGTGCGTAGAACGGATAGTCCTGTGCTGCTATTCTCAGCGATGCATGATAATCATAAGCGCTCATAGTAAAAACCTCCACCAGATATAAATAATAAAGATTATCATCAAGGTAAACAGGAACGACGATGGATCGAAGAGTATCGCTTCTAACACTGGTATCATTTTATATGTTCCCATTGTATGCCTGGCAGTTCAGCATCAACAATATCTGGTATTGGTACCTCACAGAGTCTATTGTCTTCGGTAATACACACGGCCCTCCCTTCTCCTCCCCATCCTTGGCCGGTAGGCAGGAATTCAATAACTATAACTGGTGCCTTTTTATATATGCTTGTTCTGCATCCGCCACTGTCATAATTATGCCAGGCCCTCATGGCTTTAAATGGTATCATAACCCTCTCCTCTTCAATTCCTTTTTAAGATCCCACATCAGAAACTTAATCCACAGGACCAGGTATATCGGAACAATCGCGATGAAGAGCATCCAGCCCCAGAATTCACTCATGCTTCCTCCTTGGCCACAATTATCACTCTCTTATCTGCCGGTATCAGGTTTATGATCTCCTCAAGTGTCGGGGCTTCTCTTTCCCCGCGCAGCTCCTTTTTCAGCAAGCCAGGAAATGCAAACTCATGGGTATACACCGGCCTGCCCAGTGTCTTCTCGATAGCTTCATGGAACACAGTGAACGGCATACACAGCATATCCTCATAGAGCTGGAACGTTGCTATATCCCTGGCACTCATCTCATGCCAGAACCCACTCTCAGCCAGTGCTATTGCTTCATCTTTTGTCATGTTCTCTTCTTCCCCTCCGTCATATCGATCACCAGATACCGTTCCCCCGTCGTCCCGTCCTCCAGATACACTTCATGTTTCTTCGCCAGCTCCCACAGCTCTTCCGGTATATGGATCATCGCTCCTGTTGTTGAGATTGGCCCGCCGTTAGCTGTTATCTCCGGTGTCTTCACTACTATCGTTCCCATTATCACTCCTTACTTTAACAGATCCATAATAATATGAGAGCACTTCTCTCTTTGCAGTGTCACACATTCCTTACATAACACTATTTCCATGTGCGGAGCCCATGAGCAGCAGCCCTTTGTAATGTTTAGCCTAAACACCTTATTTTTCTTAACCATCTGCAGCTTCGGTGCTTTGGAGCTGACATCTATATTGAAGTATGCATCCTCACTTAAAAAGTCAGTCAGTTTCTCGCACAGCCAGCAGCGTGTTCTTTCCCTTGGCCCTTCCATTATTTCCCTCCGATCCACACATAAAACCTCGCCCTCTTTCCCGTTTCAGACACCCCCACGTACTCTCTAATCTCCTTCCCCTCTAGCAGTATATCCAACAGCATATCCAGCCCAACTTTCTTCACCCTCAGTTTTCCCCAGCCCCAGAGGTTCAGCTTGTTCCTCACTGTCTCTTTTTCCCCTTTCAGTTTAACCCTCAGTTGTTCCAGCGCACTCATCCCTACCTCTATCTCCTTCTCCTCCAGGTACGTCCTTATCTTTGCCCTCAAGTAATCCGGATCGCAATCAAACAGGGTACATATCCCCAGGAACGATGGCAGCTCTTTCTTCTTGCTTTCAAACAGGTAGTACTCGGGATCAGTTACCAGCTCCTCCATCCAGCTGCGACCATGTTTCAACTCTTCCTTTTTGATCATACAGTCTCTGATGGCCCGCCTGATCACCTGCTTATAAAGGTTCCGGTACTCCTCGGGATAGTAATTCTTCATGCTCCGCTTTAGTAACGGTCATGTTCCCGCTCATCATCAGCTCCTGTATTCTTTCGGCCTTTTTCCATAAAGCAGTATGATCCACGTCGCTCTCAAAGAGCAGGTTCGCCCGCTCCATCTTCTCGTTGAGCAGCTTTCTCATGTCTACCAGCTTCCCCTCCTGCCCATCATATCCAGGGATGATACCTATCTGCCGGCTTCTTACCTGCTCCATGACATCAATAAGCGGGTTGCCAACCTTCATCCCGCAATAGCTACTGTTTATCAGCAGATCTATTTCCTGATAGGGGCTCTTTTTGAGGACGTCTTCATATACCAGCTCTACATCTTCCAGGCCGGAAAGTTCTATAAGCTTTTTTAACGGGACCATATACCTTTCTTTAAGTGCCCATGGAGCAGCTTCAAGATCTGATAACCTCTGTTCTACCCCCATGGTAATTCTCTTCCTGCACACCGGACAGAGTGCAACCCCCTCCACCCCTGTTGAATACCCGCACTTCCTATGCCCTGAGTAGAAAAACTTACCCAGTGGTGGCGGGTATTCTATCGTATCAATCTGTCTCTTAATGATCCCGTTCCTTATTGATTCCCAACTCGGTCCCCCCTGGTAAAACTCCGTCACCTCTCTCCCTATGCTTTCCGGAGAGTACGCGTCGGAAAAGGAAACCAGTCCCATCCCTATTTTGTCCAGCCCTTTCATTCCCCGTATCATCCCGACATCTGCAGAGATCCCCGTCTCTATAGCGTCCGGTAATATCTCACTCACCTCTCCTGTCTCATCGTACCTGTTACCATGACCCATTGCTCCAAATTGTGGGTGAAGCAGGTGAGCGAACACTACTATCGTTTCTTCGAAGTCACCCTTTACCTCATCCATCAGCTGGCTAACGGTCATGTATAATGCCGGTCTTCCGCCTGGATCTGCATTCCCTTTCAGCTTTTTCTGCACCCTCCATGCTATTCTCATGTTCTTGAATATCAACAGCACATGGATTCTTTTCTTCCCGAAGATACAGCTCACTTCTACTGTCGGCAGGAACTGCACCCGTTTATCTTTGTAGACCAGCAGCCCAGAGTCCAGGTCCTCTTCCATATCCTCTATTCTCTCAGCCCATACCGGATGAAAGCAGTCACCTGTTCCCATCACGGCTATCCCTTTTTTTAAAGCAACCTGTTCTATCGTTCTGAACGACATGAGCGGAGATGCTCCCTCTGTATATGGACTGTGAATGTGCAGGTCTGCGTAGTAACTCATCGACCTCCTACTTTAGCCAGTACAGCGAACCGGAGCGCGCCGGCTAGAGCTTTAATAATCGCCTTGTCCACCATCTCCATTATCTCCTCATGCACAAACATAGCATTGCAGCTTTCCTCATCAGCCATAACGCGTTCTCTGATCTGCTCGTCCACACTGTCTCTAATGTGCAGGGCTAACCCGTCTAAGCTGTAATCATATTCTTTCTTTCCCATAAACCACCGACTTTCAAAATAACGGGGAGCTACTTTTTAGCAGGATCGCTATATACAATACAATGCTATGGATGCGTCTCCACTTTCTTTGGCCTGCCAGGTCCTCTTTTCTTCAACACCCTTTCTAATGCTTCTGTTATATTCACATGTTCTTCCACTATTTCACTATCATCTTCCAGCGCATTATCAACGGCAACCCCCAGGAACTTAACCAGATCCAGCATAGTAAACTTCCAGCCATGAAAGTCATACCGGTCAGCGAACTCAATCCGCAAGGTCATGCCGTCTTTCGTCGCTTCTACCATTGTCAGATCCAGTTTCTTCCGCATTATCTCTCCCTTAATTGTCCCGGGCGTAAAATCCCTCGCAATGCGCGTCCATATCTAGAGATACCCGATTCGGATCGGAGCATATTCCATTCTCACAATACTTACATCCTTTTCTAGCACAGCTTATGATAAGCTTATTCGGTTCTACATGCCCGCTCAAAATATACGCCATACTACCCCTTGTTATTTAGAAGCTCCTGCATGATCCTGGTGCTCTCTACTTTCTTCCCGCAGTAAGGACACGTCAGCTTATACACTTTATAATCCTTTGTGATCTTAAATAGCCTTCTGCAGTGGTGACAATCTTCTCCCATAAATGATTCCCGCTTAATCTTTTTCTTCATCTGTGCTACCGTTACCGGCCCCTGATCTGATCCATCCATGTTCTTCTCCTTTCTCTATTGGTGATAGTTCACTTACATAATACCCAATTCCCTCTTTATCCTCACCTCCGGAACAATGAGACATCCTATGTCCGTTAGCGCTAAAAGGATCCGTAGTTTCTCCCCCACCATGTCTGTGTTGCTGATGACAGTAAGGGCATTCAAATACTACTAAATAATTATTCTCTTTATCTCTATAAGCATAAGCAGTAGGAATTTCACTCATCATCCCCCTCCTCTACATAGAAATTATTATGCCCGCCTGGGCACTCCTCATTCATCAACGCCAGACATCGCTTAATACTAGCTCTCCCCTCTCCGAAACTCTCAGTCTCATGCCCGCATTCAGTACAAATTGCCCTGACACTCGGCACCGGATTCCCCTTCTCACTCGGGAGCTCAATGTACTCTATCTCACACTCTACTGTAGGCCTAAATCCCATTTTATCTCTCCTCGTACGACCGTTCCACACAAAATATCCTGTTCCAGTTCAACATCCAATCCGGAGAAGAGTTCTTGATAAACTTTATGGTTAACACCGTTCCCTTTATCTCCGTCTTCTCTACATTATATATAGTTAAGGGTTCACAGGATGGATGGATGTTTTCGTAAATGTGAATTTTCATATTACCTCCTATCCTGCTGGCGTAGCCCTCCCACCCGACACATCAAGGCCCCCACGGTTGCTATCCGTGACATCCACTCACCTGCAGGCATTTAAAGGGACAGTGGGGGGGTGTTTGTTTCGCGCCTTCTGAGGTTGTGAAACAACCGAAGAACAAACTCCCCCCTGATCCACTATCCGTTTTCAAATCTATAAGGGTCATCCGGTTTCCGATGACAGTCAACACATACTATATGTTCAGGTGTAGGCGGGGCATGCTCGATAGTATACCCCTCTTTCGTTACGTCTATTTCCCGTCCGCATTTACTACACAAAAGCATTTCGTTCATCCAACCATTCCCTTAGTTCCTTCTCTGTGGCATCAGCCCTCTTCTTAAATTCCTTATACCAGGACTCATTCTCCATCCTCAGGTATTTTATTCTAACGTATAGTTCATGGATCGGATTATTCTTGTTCACCAGTAGTTCACTATTACAGCGCAGACAGTAGTGGCCATCCAGCCCGCTGCTCCATACCCCGCTCTTATATTCAACCATTTCCTTTTTCTCGCATTCCCAGCAGTATTCTGCCACACAGACTAAACATTGACTCACGTAAGTTTCTTTCCCGCAGCTATCACAGAAATGTACCTCTTTCTCAACTATTTTCTTCATCATTCCTCCCACACTAAATCCCTGAACCACATGGGAAACAGGGTCTGCTGTGTCTGTAAAAGCCTCCCGATCTGTTCATCCAGCAGATACACCGTACAGTAATCGTCCTCATTTCTAAACCCCCTTCCGCATCCCTGGAGGATAGACTGACAGGCGTCACTCGCATACCATGTCTTCCCGAACTTACCGCTCCCATAGAGCCTGGCATTAGTCTGCGGATCCTGTACGTGAAGAAAAGGAGCCTTGAGCCATACTACCCATTCACACAAGTCATAGGGCAGATCCAGACCCCTGGCGCTTGACGGGCTGACCCATACCGCCCCCTCAGTATCTTTAAAGTAATTAAACTGCGCCGCTCTATTCTTCCCGTGATGGACTACAATCCGTTCATCTTCAATCTCTTCCACTATTCCCTGCAGAGCATACGACACCGCATGGATAACTCCTCTCCCTTTTTCTTTAAGCATAATTTCTTTGACCGCTGCTTTCACCTTCCCATACGTCTCTTTGTTTTTGTTCTTATAGGAAAGGTTATACCGTGGTCTATAGATCACCTGCCTCTTATCACTCTCCCACACATTTGGCAGATCGGCATAAGCCACTTCTTCCGCTTTAAAGCCGTACAGCCCGCAGAACACTTCTTTTGCCGGCAGTGTCGCGCTCATGAACAGGAAATCTTTTCCATGGCTTAAGAAGAACTCGTCCATGAGTTCCCGTGTCAGCCATATCGGCTTGATGGCTACCTTTTTATCAGGTACCTCATCGTACCGGAAGATCCACTCTTCTGCCAGCTTCTGTCTCTGAAGGAATCTCAACTTCCACACCAGGTTAGCCAGGGCTATCCACTTTCGTAATTTTATCTGATCGTACTTTCCCAGCATCAAGTAATTAGCTTTTCCCTTCAGCTCCTTCACTTCTGCCATCATACTTTTCTGCACCATCAGTGCTTCCTGATATCTAAGCCCTATCCACTTCGGCACTACACTCATCGCCTGTTTTTTGTCCGGCATATCCGGCATCATACCCAGCCACTCGAGCTGCTTTTTTGTAAACTCAAAGGATATGAACCCTACCAGTACACTTTCCAGATCATCGGCTTCATCTATAATGACGTTCCGGTTTATCTGCCAGTCTTCGGTAAAGTTAGCACCATACATGTAGTAGTGGAAGTTAAGGATAGTCATCGGGCTCGCCATTGCCCGTCTCTTCGCCAGCTGGTATTCGCAGTCATTGCAGGGCTTTCCTTTAATGCACAGGTCAGCCGACCCGAATTCAGGGCACCGGTAGTTAGCCCTGCCTTTCAAAACCACTGCTTCCGGATAATCCCTTTCGGCCTGTTCTTGCAGACTGATCGAACTGCACACGTAGAAAAAAGGAGGCTGAGTTGACTCAAACCCCAGGCACGTTTTCCCCACACCGGTAGGAGCCCTTAAAGCCACGAACCGTTTCTTGTTCTCCCGTGCTTTACGAACGAATTCAATCCCGTCTATTTGCGTAGAGCGTAGAGACAGTCCTTTAAGCTTTCCTAGCTTTGCTTTTTCCATTCTTTCCCCGTCTAAAATGATCCCAGAACTTTATCAGCCGACTCAGCACCCAGAACCGTGCATCCCGCGGCCTTCTTGCAAAGTACACATGTATCCCCTGGATCTCATAGGAAGCCAGCGCTCCATACACTGTCTTTGGTCCTACCTTACCGTACTGCTGTTTCGTCATAACCAGGTCTTCCGTCCCCTCTATTAAGAGCCCAGCCCACTCCATCTTTTTCATCCGCTCTATCCGTTTCTCAAAGTGCGGACGTTTGACCGATCCAAAAAGATCCGGCACTGACTTCCGTTCTATCGTCACGATGTCCTCGAATCCCACCACTGAGTAATCTCCAGTCTTGAGTGCCTTCTCCACCACCGTTTCATCGGGCGCAAACATGGCTTTCTGTTCCCGCGTGTCCTGAATGAGCACAAAATCTTTCGGTATCTTTATCGTCGGCAGTTCCCGTTCATATACCAGTTTCGGTTTCATAGGCAGAGGAGGAAAGAAGAGAGGGGCTCATATTATCGTAAATGGCGGGGACCAAAAAGCACGAGTAACGAGTTTCCCTCTCCTCCTATGGATTATGTGCGTTGCAGTCTACAGAAAGTCATCATCACCGCCGGATGCCGCTTCAGCTGCTTTCGGCGCAGCTTTATCATTCCCTCCCTTTCCGCTCAGCCGGTCCTTGACTATTTTCTTTGCTTCGGCATCGTCATTCGGCCTCATAACGGGCAGATTAACGTTAGTGCTTTCTTTCTTTTCTCCGGTCTGCTTGTCTATATAGGTTGACTTCCTTACCTTCGACTCGGCATAAAATGTTTTCCCCGGGCCTTTTGCGACAAAAGCGTTGACCAGTTTGCCAGCTATTTCCTTCGCCTCAGCATCCTTTGATGTGATATCAAGGAATGCATTGCCCCATTGCTGTTCAGTCATCTTTTCCGCCCCTTCAAGCTTATACTTCTTCTCCATTGGTTCGGCCATCTTGATGTTGAGCAGTATGCAGGCCAGTGCTTCCCTTCCTCCGGATGTACCCAGGTCACATCTCTGGAAGCAGCTTGAGCTCTCCGTCTCATCGTCAGCTATTGCAAGCCGGAATGACAGCCGGTTAGTAGCAACCCCATCTTTCTCAATATACCCGATATCATCCTGGATCTCGAACAGGTGCATGTTATCGGACGGCAGCTCAAACCCCCCCAGTCCTTCTTTTGTTCTCTTCATAACCTTACTCCTTTCTACGTTAGTGTTAAATTTGCTTACCCGTGTAAGCCAGTATCTTTCCCCAGTCCATTTCGAAGTACGGTTGCTCGAGAGTGGGTCCGCTCCACCGTGCGGTAAAGGATTCATCTTTTCCCGACTCAAACCATACATTAGGAGGCCATACCACCCTCCCATCCTTATCTTCTCTTTTCTCAACTCTTCCGATCATATCAAAGAACCCAGGGAACTCCTCCCCAAATTTCTTTCCTGCCAGTGCCGGCCCTGCAGAAAGCTCCCTGTTCCACTTTGGATCTTCTGTCTGCTGGGCAGTGAGCACAACCACCGGACCCCGTGCTGCTATGTTTCCGATCAGCTTACACAGCCTGTTCATCAAGGTTGCCAGCCCGCCATATCCCGTCTGGTCAGTCCTGCTCGAGTTGATCAACGGCCTTTCTGTAGCGTTGAATATCCCAGCTTTTCCTGTTTCCACCTGGATCTCACCCAGCAGGTCAACCCCCATGAAGAAAGTAATCCCGTCGAAAAGCACTGCCTTAAACTTCTCCACGATCATGTCCTCATTTTTAGCCAACGTATCGCACAGGTCTTCATACGATTCAGGCCGGCCATGTTTGAAATTACCGCTTTTTTTCAATGCCGGTAAATCGATATGCCCCTTACATGTCCTGTCCAGCCCCTTTGGCTCACAGCCGAAGTACAGCAGCGGTTTGGGCAGCGTCATGATAGAGGTTAGTGTCTTCCCCGTGTATGGTGGCCCGTAGATAAAGATTAACGCGCGGTCAATATCTTCTTCTGATGGATCTATCCATTTCATTTAATCACCTCCTTTTTTTTGGTTCATAGGTTAAGCACTTATGGTTTTCGTCTATAACTACTTCCCGCGTTACATAAAGCTCATCGTTGTATGGCGCTCCTCTTTTCTCGACACCGACATAATCGCAGATATGACAAAATTGCAGGTCTCCGCAGGAGTGGTTATAGAAGCAGTCAGCTGCCTTGCAGCGTGTAATGTGTCCCTCTTTATCCATGAGTGATTCCTCTTGTAGCCTGTCCCTGTCGGCTTTCCAGTAGATTTGCACAAGGAGGCAATCTATTTTCCTGCACTGATGCCATGTCTTGAACTGGTTGAGAATGAATCCCGTATTATCCTCAACGATGGCTTCGAATTCAGTAGCCTGACATTGTTCAGATCCGGTCCTGGTCTTTGCCAGCCAGAAGGGACAGTTTTTCCATGGGCTCCCGGGATTAGTGATCATCCTGCTCCCTCTTCTCATACACCGCCCAGTTCACCCCGCCCGTCTCGAATACCGGCAGGAAATCACACTTAAACGGAGCATCACAACTAGCGGTGCGCTGAGGGAAGTACATCTCCTTACACGACCTCATAATCTCCCCTTTAGCCCATTGGATCCCCCGTTCGAATTCCACCAGGTCAAATTCCTGTACCCTGAACTTAGTCCCCCATTTAGGCAGCGGCAGCTCTCTGTCCGGATCATAGTTCGGGAAGTAGAAGGGAATCCTCTTTCTAACGTCCTCAGCTATCCGTGGAAGCTTATCCATTGGGTCAGCTCCAGACTTATCTTTCAGTTTAGCCACCTGGACCGGCAGCATCCATCCTTCCTTACATTCCGGCATCAGGTAGAAGTACCCAGTCAGCTGAACTGCAGCACTGGACTTTGACGTATACCTCGACGGGTCAGTCGTAAACTTAAGCTCATAGAAGTTCTTAATAGCCGGCACCAGTATATCGATTTTACCCCTAAACCCGTTTCTCACCACATCATGCTCATATTCCACCCCCTCAAGCGGAAGCAGCTCGTACTCTCTTATAACCTTAGCCATAAGAGCGCAGAGCTGCCTATTATATTCCTGATCCGCCGTAAACCTTTCCGGCTTTCCTATTCCCGACACAAGCCTTCCCAGTTCCGACCCCATTTTCATGGCCGGACTTTCCTTCTCCCGTCTTTTTTTAATCCCCCTAATGTTCTCAAGGTACCATTTATACGGGCATCTTTCCCAGCTGTTTTTTTGCGAGTGACTCAGGTTGAAGTTTCCACTTGCAATGAAATCCACGCAGCGGTAGTATTGAGCCTCATGGTTATTACAGTAACCATTTTTGATACCGCCTTTCTCCGTCAGAGAGAAAAACTTACAGCTTTTACCGGTACGTAGACGTTCACGAAACTTACATCCCATTTTTTTGATCCCCAGTTAGTATTTACTCTTGACGTATAGGAATTTATATGACAAAAGTACTAACCTGTCAAGGATTATTTTGAGGGAGGTGAGAAAAAGTGAATGCGGCCGAAAAACGTGAAGAAATTCGACTAATTGTGACCAAGCGCAGGGTTCAGAAGATGGGAAACAGTTTATATGTTGCGATCCCCAGCGACTTCGCAAAGAAGATGAATCTGGTGCCTGGAGAGGAGGTGGTTGTGGTAACAAGTGGAGATACGGTCAGAATAATGCCTATTAAGGGGGATATTTAATTACAGGGGGGAGGCGCAATGAAAAGGAAGAGAAATGGGCTCAACGGTGATAATAACGGTGATCATGCATATCATGTAGATTTAAACGACCCCAAGGTTCAGGAAAAGATAGTGGCCTATGTCCGGTATGGTGTAGCTGCTATGGACTCAAAGCACGGGCATTCTGCTAAACTCCAGTGTCGTGCCACCCCCATACAGGCAGACATGCTTCAGGCCTTAAGGGAAAAGGCCCCTAACGGTTACTGGAAGACGCAAAGCGATCAGCTCCGGTCCATCATAGCAGTAGGGACTTATGTAAGTATGCGTGTTTTAAAGGAAGTGGAACACATCCCCCATTTAGCCAGAGAGTTTCAGGTTTTAGATACTATTAATATGATATCCCGTCGGGTGAGGGAACAGGAATTGGAGGTAGAGGCCCGCAGGGCCATCTCAGAACTAAGTGCCAACACTTTCGACATCGATAAACTTTTTGACTTTCTCAAGATGAATGCGTAAGCAGCTCTTCCCTAAAAGATTTAACTCCCATCCAACTTTTTAATCCCATTTGTATCCAGTATCCGCACTACGGATACGTGATCCCATTTAAGGGCCAGTAGTAATAAATTGTACTATTGGATCCAGCTTAGTATCCACTGATCCCATAAAAAGTGTCTGGGATCCAATATCCATGGATACACAAACCTATAAATTGGTCAAAAATAGGGGCCTAAAACACGTTAGTATTAAAGGCCCTTTTATTAGTATAAGCTCTAGAGGAAGTACTAACATACCTAGGTGTATCCAAGGATCCTGTATCTTGTATCCAAGAGTATATCCTACTACGTAGTAGTCATACAAGTATAACGGAGATCCTTTTTCAGCTCCCCTGATATCTCTCTGGATAAATCTCTTCCATCATCTGATCATTCCGCGGATCATCCATGTCGCCGACATAAATCGGACTCACCGTTATATGCTCCATCAGGTTCTCGTTCAGCTCGAGCAGTTTATTAAAGTACTCGTCCAGCTCTTTACTCATACTCTATTCCCTCCCCATATAGTCCTTCAGGTTATCAAATCTTCTCCAGGAGTCACGATCTCAGCTGACCCTAACCATTCCCCCTCTATTCACTTTCGTCATCGCTACCGGCCGATTTGAGGCCTTCCTGCAGCTTTGGTGGCATGAGTGCATCTCTTTCAGCCTTCGCATCCCGTTCCCGTTTCTTTTCCCACCAGATTTTCATCCGGTAGCTCCTTTCTTCCCGCTGCTTCAAGGTAAGCGGCTTTGACTTCGGCTTTTTCGGTGGAGGATTAATCTCCTTGGCCTTCTTGGCGAACTCCTGTCCGTACCACCGTCTGAACTGCCCGATGGACATGTTATACTTTGCAAGCTTATCATATTTCCTTCCCACCTGAGCCTCCCTCAGTTTATCTTTAGCCTCATCTGAAAACCAATCTGGATTCTTAGCCCATCGGGACCGGTTACGTTTAGCCACCTGTTCTTTCGTCAGCTTAAACTTCCTACCTTTTGGCTTCCACTCAGTATCCCTTGACATAGCTATTTATCCCTCTCATCCGGCTCCCAGGTAAAATGCTCACACAGCAGCTGATCGATATCTGAAACAAATGCGCCCAGCTTCCTGGTTGCTTCTTCCATAGGTATCCCAAACTCAATAAAGATCTTATCCAGGACGGGAGTGAACGTCTCTAATCTCTCACCCAATTCTTCCCTGGCCTTTTCAAGAGCTGCTATGCGCTGAGCCACAGCACATTTCCCTCCTTTGATTAACTGCATAGATACTCTCCTTTTAAAACGGGGCAGGTTCATAGAGTTTCCCTCTCTATGATTAAATGGCACTCTCTTACGCCACCTGCCCCATTTTACTCAATTTAACTCAGCTATTCTTCCGGCGGGAAGTTATCGCCATGGAAGAAATCAAACAGGTTATCCAGAAGCAGGTTAACAAGCTCCTGGAAGTTCATAAACTCTGGACATTCATAGGTGAGAGGTTTCGGCTCTGGGGTAATCGGTCTACCCATGAAATTATCCCTTCCATCAAGAAAGTCCTCAATCGCCTGCCCCAAACATTCGTAATCACAGCCACCTTGAGCAGCACAATACATCGGGAGCCATAATGCGAAAAGGTTCAGGACATTATTTTTCACAGCTATTGATTGTGTACTGGCTACAGAGGCTTGCATAAAACCACCTTCACAGGCATCGCCGATTCCATCGTGATCGCTGTCTTCCTGATTCAGACTGCAAAAAGCCAAACACCCTCCACAGGTACTATGTGTATAGCAAACATCTCCGATGTTATTGCCATTGATACACGTTCCCTTATCTCTTCCATTCGGTTTTGCAGGACAGTTATCTTCAACGTCATAATAACTGTCATCGTCACTGTCCGGCCCATTTAACGTGAAGTTAAAGGGTAGATGGTTAGCACAGGTTGTGTATGGATTGGCTGGGTCACAGTTATCGTAACAATCACAACAACTGCCATCACTAACACCTCTTCTGATTGTAATGTAACCAGTAGCGCTGATCCAAACCCATTTAACGTCACAGAAATTCCGGTTATACAGGAACCCGAAATAACCACTAGCGTTAGTGGAAACTATCTTATCCCCGTCAATAAATTTGAACACAAGGTTAGCCCCACCAATTCCCCGACCTTCGGGATTTGTCACATACCCATCAATCCAAACACTACTCAAAAAATCTCCCTGAGCATGTGAATAGGATACATTGACCATAAACATCATAGCCACCATCATCATTATCGCTACAGCTATTTTTCTCATTTTCGTTCTCCTTGTTTAGATTTATTTTCACTACATAATTTACTTATCTTCCGAATCCATTACACAGCATACATAAGCACCACCTCCTTAAAATAGAGAGAGGAAAGAAGTTCTAATTTCATCTTTTTATATCTCCCCCTTGTTTCACCAGCTCGTACACTTGCTTACTCACACTCCAGCTCAGCCCGAAAGCCTTGCCAATGAGCACAAACAACTCATTTCGATCCACTGCCGGATCCCACCGGCGTTTTCCACCCAGTCGTTGTACCAGTATACTATCAGCTGACATAATTTTGACAAGGTTTCTCTTGCCATTCCAGAACACAAACACTTCACCTCCTTTCAGCTTTGTCCTGGTAAAGCCATAATCCTTTCTAAGCAGTTTCTCTAACCCGACGTCCCCGTTTCGCAAATCTGTATTCATAAAGATCTGTAGTACCCTGATCCCGTTTTTCATTTACTCACCTCCTCTAATCTGTTTAATTCTCTTCTTGTAATCCAACTCAAGCATCCATAACAAAAATAAACCAACAGCAGACCACATACTGATAAAAAATCCCATCAGCAGTCCTAGCATTGGATCAATAAACCCAAAACCAGCCCCGACCATTAATGGCAGTGCGATTAATACTCCAACTTGTACTTTTTCTTCTTTGTCTAATGCCATTACTCACCTCCTTTCAAGCCACTGTTAATCTTCCCATCATACTGCTTCAACATCATTTCCAGCCCCTCTCTGATATACACAGCCTGAGGGATTCTAGTTTCGGTTGACAATCGTTTTAACCGGTTAAGCTGATCTCTATCCACATAGACTGATCTCAGTATCTTCGCCACTACCTTTCACCTCCTTTCATTACAAGTCTTACGATCAAGCCGGCCAGATCCTCAAGCCCGATCTTGATGGTGATCTCAGCTCCATCCTTATGTGTCATAACCGGAAGCTCGATCGGGTCCGGCAGTATCGTAGTAGTCTTACCCTCACTATTGGGCAGCCATATCCCAGGATGAGTCTTCTTCACCGCCTTCTTTTTTTTCTTCCCTTTTTTAGCCTTACCTTCCTTAACATAAGGAGAAGGGATCTTAAGGAATTCATTCATCGAGAGGGGAGAGCTGTTAATAACCTTCCCGTCCCTATCGATCCTTCCTCCTTTCTTCAGCCTTCGTTTCATCCCGTAAAACCTCGACTGTTCTATCCCCAGCTCCGCGATCATCCAGAGATTTGTATGCTCTCCCTTACGGTATTTATTGAGTATCCCCAGCACGAGGTTCGCGTCCTGTAGATCTTTTTCGGGATTATTTCTTATTCCTCCCATGTCTTACCCTCCCTTACCTTCTACGTTAATGAGTTCTATAGTGTCCCACCGGTCTGGTATCGTCCAGTCAAATAACCACATTTGGTTATACCTCCTCTCCGATACGATCCTCATGTTCCAGTCTGCTACTTTCCCCATGACGTCTTCGTTGCTTTGGAGGTCTATGTGCTTAACGTCACGTCTTAACTGTTCAATAGCCTCCATATCCCCAATGACTCCGATGCGGTTCCCTATAGCTCCAACCGTCATTATGATCACGGCTATAAACACTACCCCGCCAAGAAAAACCGCTCCAAAGAACACTACTTCGTCCAAAAAATCCCTCATGTCTTACCACCCCCCTCCCCAAATAAGCTTTAGTATTATTGCTACCATCCCCATGATTGCCAGCGAAATTGCCAGCGCTACCCCCCAGTGCCAGAAGCTGATGGTCATAACAGGGATATCGTCCATGTCTTGCCCCGCTTCCAAATCCTCGTAACACGTCTTACAAATTATTTCATGAGATAAATCTAATTGGTAGTAGTCCTCTTTCGTTACCCTAAGCATTTGTCTGCATCTACTACACGGAGCTAGGTATCCTGTTGCCATGGTCATGCGTTACCCCTCCTCAGTGAAATTTTCAAACGGCAGGCAATGCTCCTCCGATAATTCCTCTCCTTTTGCTACCGCTTCCAATTCAGTCGGGAAGTCAAACAGGCATTCAACTCCGCCTTCCTTCAAATGGCCATACACGCTAAAGAAATCCGCTTCACTCCTTTGGCAGACCTCGCAGTACGTGTCATCCCTGCAGGGATCGTCAGCATTCAAATCCTTGACCGCATGTACTTCCAAGGCATCATAGTACTCATAGTTTATTATCATGGCCAACTTCCCTCCCCTGCTCCAGTATTGAGTTAAGTTCCCAGCCGGTCACCGCGACCAGAACCATATTCATCATTCGCCGTTGCTCTTCCGTTGCCTGATCATAGGCGCTCCGGAGTACCCCCAGCCACTTCTCTGACGGCTCGTTCCCGTGATCCATCTGCTCATCCAGCCACTCGCTGGCCAGATCCATATTAACTTCATCGTCCGGAGGAAGATCGTGATCAGAGTACACTTTAAAAGGCTCCGGAGGATCTACCCAGCATGGTATTCCCTCAACCTCTTCTACTTCATTCACCCAGCCCTCACGGTGATACACGTCTCGATGGCTGGCCGGATCCGGAAGCTCCCCGTAATCCAGAAGGTTCTCCGCTATGCACTCAGCCTGATCCTCGTCTTCGGCCTTCAGCCATATACCGTACCCCAGCTCTGTTGCTACCACTACCTTGAAATTTTTAAGCATCTTTCATTACCTCCTTTAGATATGACTCGATTAATTCTATTTTATGGTCATCATCCATGTAGTCATCCAGCTCAGCATCCAAGCTATCCCACGACATACCGATCGAGCAATCCGCATGATGTTGCATCGAACTGATAACGTCATTCGCCTCTTCGTCCGTAATGGCATAGCCCCGTTGCTCAGCCCGCATCACTGCATCCTCAGGCACCCAGAGGATATGTGCTACCTCCATGTCGAACGGATACGTCTTAAGATGTTCAATCAGATCCTTTATGGTCATGGTCATCACCTCCTTCATCCATATTGCTTCCCGAATCCAATACCAATTTTGTACCGCAGTATTTACAGTACCTATCTGCCTTTTCCACTCTTTCCTTACACGTCTTACAGCCCCAGTGCCAGAGACTATTGACCTTTGACGCATAGGAACTTATCTCAGTATTTACCTCGACCACGTATGCTCCGGCCGTATTAATAAGATCCTTGATATGTAACAGCTCTTCACTGATACCGTCCAGCGCATCGACATAAGGTTTAAGCAAGGCTATCTTTATTATACATTCCTTTCTCCGCCACATAGTTCCACTCATGTCTTAGTCCTCCGTTTAATGTTATTCCTCCAGCTGTTCAGCCCGCTACAGCATCCTGCGTCTATGCTCAGCTCACGTCTTGCCAGCTCTGATACCTCGGCCAGCCGGCACCGGTACTTATCGCCAGTCCAGTACAGAGACGGGCAATGGGATCCCCTCATCCTCTCCGGCAGACCGCCTACCATCATCTCGCCCAGTATGCACAATGCTTTGATACAGCAGTATCCGCATCCTACGCAAGCTGGCCAGTTAAGTTTAGGCATCGGTTTAACCGTTGTCATGTCTTAGCCCTCCTCCTCCTTATGTTCTTGCTCTTCCAGTTCAGCCTCTTTAGTCCACTTTTTCACTACTGCCTCATCCAGTGGCTCCAGCCCTTCCTCTTCCAGATGCTTTATCAGTCCTTCCAGCTGTTGTCTCTTAGTCACCCTGAATTGGTCAAAAATTCCCATGTCTTAATGCCCCTTTCCCGCGCTTACCGGCCATCGCTGACCGGCGCGCGGATCTATGTGAGGTAGTGTTATCCCTCAGTACATTGGT
>Ga0307378_10005253_pt1 | contig 18112 bp, 13 predicted proteins | sample UN1MG_FD_202238 | JGI IMG/M metagenome (GOLD analysis project Ga0307378, IMG submission 202238) | Soil microbial communities from Risofladan, Vaasa, Finland - UN-1 | ecosystem: Environmental > Terrestrial > Soil > Coastal area > Acid sulfate soil | place: Finland: Risofladan, Vaasa | collected... | reverse complement strand
ATCGTCTTGGCGATCTGCCGAGCCGCTTCAAAAGAATCAGCGCCTTGAACCCGAATCTCGATGAACTTGGTTGCGCCCTCGCCATCGGCGGCGATCTGCTTCGCCAGCGACATGGTCACGGAATCAAGGGCGGCTTGGAAAGCATCCGTATCCACCGCCTTATTCCCTGCCATGCCGTTTGCCAGCATGAGCACGGAATCATTCGTGCTGGAATCACCGTCAACCGTCAGGCAGTTAAAGGAGGTCTCGACGGACTTGGACAGGCATTCCTGGAGCACGTCGGGCGTGATGGCGGCGTCCGTGGTGATGAACGCCAGCATGGTTGCCATGTTTGGGCAGATCATCCCCGCGCCCTTTGCCATGCCGCCGATTGTGGCTTCCTTGCCGTCCACCTCGAATCGGGCGAAAGCCTCCTTAGAGCGAGTATCCGTTGTCATGATCGCCCGAGCCGCGATCTCTCCGCCATCCCGACTGAGCGACGACACTGCATTGGCGATGCCATCCTTCACATCGGCCATTGGCAGGGTCTTGCCGATTATGCCCGTGGATGCCACCAGGACATCCTCCTCGCAAATACTCAGCAGGCGCGCGGTCTCGCAGGCCATCGTGCGCGCGTCGCGCATACCCTGCTCGCCCGTGCATGCATTCGCATTGCCGCTGTTGACGATTATGGCCCTTGTGGAACTGTTCGGCACTCGCTCGCGGTTAAGGAGGACACAAGCGGCCTTCACCAGATTAGTCGTAAAGACGCCCGCCGAGGCCGCCGGGACTTCCGAGTAGACCAGGGCCATATCTTCGCCCTCGGTCTTGATCCCGGCCCGGACTCCCGAAGCGAGGAATCCCTTGGGAAGCGTAACTGCCCCGGCCGTCACGGGAACACTCCCGGTCCATTGAGCCCGGCCCGCTCATCCAGGCTGAAGACGATGTTCATGTTTTGCACCGCCTGCCCGGCAGCTCCTTTGACCAGATTATCCAACGCCGAGATCACGACCACCCGCCCCGTCCTCGGATCTACCTTGAGGCCGATGTAGCAAGCGTTCGACCCGCAGGTATCCTTCGTCGCCGGGTAGGTCTCAGCATTCAAGATCGAGACGAACGGCTCTGATCTGTAGAACTCGCGGAACATGGTCGTCAGCTCTTCGGACGTCCAATCCTTCGAGATCAAATCCGCGTAGGCGGTGGTCAATAGCCCCCGGGTGATAGGTATCAGGTGAGGCGTGAACGAGATCGTCGTCGGCCGACCTGCGAGCAGTCCCAGCTCCTGCTCGATCTCGGGAGTATGCCGATGAATCCCAACGTTGTAGGCCTTCACGCTCTGGTTCAACTCAGGGAAGTGGAAGTCCAGCTTATGTGACATGCGCCCCGCCCCGGAAACCCCCGTCTTGGAGTCAACGATGATGGTATCCGGCTCCACGAGCCGCTCCTTCAGAAGCGGCGCCAGCGCCAGGATCGCGCCCGTGGGGTAGCAGCCCGGATTCGCGATGAGATCCGCTTCCTTGATCTGCGCGCGATACAGCTCCGGCAGCCCGTAGACCGCCTTCTCCAGCAAATCCGGCGACTCATGCGGCAGGCCGTACCACTTCTCGTAGACAGCGGCCGGCTTGAGGCGGAAATCCGCGCCGAAGTCTATGACCTTCACGCCGGCTTCCAGGAATGGGCGCGTATTCGTTGCCGCCCATCCGGCATGCTGAGCGATGAAGAAGACGTCGGACGCCTCTATGGCCGCCTGAGGATCATAGGGCACGCACTCCGCGTCCAGGAATCCGAGAAGGTTCGGCAGGACGTCGCTCATGCGGACGCTCTTCTCCATCTCCGAGCTCAGGTATGCCAGTCTCACGTTCGGATGCACGCAGAGAAGCCTCACAAGCTCTCCTCCGGCGTACCCCAATGCGCCTACTATGCCGACCCTGATCTCTTTCCCAGCCATCACCAAATCCCCTAATAAGCGAAAAGATGTGCACATGATAGCACAGCCCCGAGACTTTGGCAACGAAGTAGAAAGGGCCGGAATCACTCCGGCCCCCAAAAGGGAAAACAAAGAGAGCCCCGGCTGATCGGGGCTCTCCAACGAATAGTGCGGTTATGATGCGTGCTTACAGGCCGAGCTTCGTGTAGGAAATGCCGAAGCCGAGATCCTCGGCGTTGATCAAGGCCACATCCCCTCGCAGGCCGCTTGTAATAGCGAACCTAATGCCTGCATTGAAGACTGAATCCTCCGAGATCGCATTCCTGATGCTCAGGCCATCAATGAACTCGGCCATGAGTGTCGCCCTGGGACTGAAGCTGTACTCGACAGCCCCGAACAGTCCACCATAGATGCCGGTGCCTATGCCCAGATAGCCTCGAAGCGGGGGAACAGGCTCGCCCGAGAGACTCGTTGCGGCAGGAGTCAGGTTCTTGCCAAGTACGACGTAGAAACCCGGGTCTCCGCCAACATCCAGGTCACCGCCGGCATCCACCACCCCTATGGTCAGTGAGGGTCTTGCCACCGACTCGCTGAAAATGCTGTACTTGCCGTTGATGATCGTGCTTATGCTGTCCCCTGGCAGATCAGAATCGAACCTCGCCAACCCGAGTTCCAGGGACTCAGTCACGCCGATGTTCACACCCAGGACCGTGGGATTATTACCCAGGTCCAGAGTGTGGAAATCGGCGCTGAAATCGCTTGCCTTCAGGAGGACGTCATTGGGCACGAAGATGAGGCCGGTCGTCCCGAGGAACGAGGGCGCTGCTGAGGCCATACCCGAAAGCAGGCATGCTGCCAGAATCAGAATGCAGATCCATTGTTTCACCGAATCTATCTCCTTTCTATACACGGATGGTTCACTCCATCGCATGCTCTAAACCCACCGATATTGCAGGCAATCGTTCATCTTGTTCTCCAGCGGTTATGAGACTTCCTCCTTGATATTGGGGCAATTCAGTGGGATTTGCGGGGAAACTACAGGCGATGGAATGCTCTATTCGACCACTCTTGGTCCGGTGATCACTTTGAGCAGCAGGACGAGGATTATCGCGCCGATAACAGCCGAAATGAGGTATACCCTCCCATATTCCGGGCCGAAGCTGAAAAGCGCACTTCCTATCCACGCGCCCATCAGCGCGACGATCATGGTGCCGACCCAGCCGATGCCCGCTCGAGTGCCAAGCGCTGCCTCGACAATCGCCCCGACGACGGCTCCGGCTATCAGCAATGCTATGAACCCTCCTATGGTCACGCGACCCACCTTCCTATGTCCAGATTTGTCAGTGTCCGCCCTTCGGCTGAGGAGCTGCCGGCTGCGACGGTTACGTATCATGATTACCCACGGTCGAATGCGTGCAAACGGCGAGTCCAGGAGTGCTACCGTGTCTGCATGAGGTATCTGAAGATGGAGATAGCCGACTGCTTGTCCAGGGGAAAGTTGTTGTTTCCGCACTTGGGAGATTGGATGCAGGACGGGCAGCCTTCGCGGCAGGGACACTGGGCGACTGCCTCGAGGGTCGCCGCCAGAAGCTCATCGGCCCTGGAATACGCCGCCTCGGTTATCCCCACTCCACCGGAATGAGCGTCGTAGACGAAGATCGTCGGGATGCCGGTTTGGGGATGAGAAACATGACTAGCGCCACCGATGTCCATCCGGTCGCACATGGCATAGAGGGGCATCATGCCGATGAGACTGTGCTCCAGGCCGTGAATCCCGCCTTCCATTCCAAGCTTTCTGGCCGACACGTCGGGAGGGATCGGCCCATCCAGAGTAAGCCACAGAGCCATCGTACTGAATGACCTCGGGGGCAGATTGAGATCAATGGATTCGAGCGTGATGTCGGTCATGAGCTGACGCTTCCAGTAGCCGGTCACCTGCGTGGTGACCGTGATCTCGCCGAAATGGAGCGTTCCCAAGCCCTCCGGCCGGCTGCTCAATTCGGCCTCTATCTTGACGTCGGTCAGGCTGCGAGGCACGGTATAGTAGTCCACTTCTTTTGCCGCCACATAGGCCGCCTTCTCGCTGATGTCGAGCTTCTGCACGACGTACGACTCGCCCTGATGTAGATACACTGCCCCCTCGTGCAGTACGTGGAATGCGCCGGCTTCGTCGGCGGTGCCCAGGATCGAATCGGGGCGCTCGATGTCGCGAATGTCGAACCCGTTTGCGCCGGTCGAGCGTATGTTGACGCTCGGGGCCGGCCTGCCCGATCCGCTCCAATACCAGCGATTCCCCGAATGCATCATCTGCCCAGACTCCTCGATCACCTGCAGAATCCGCTCAGCGTCCGGCCCGAACAGCGGAAGATCCAGCTCCGATATGGGGGTTTCGTCAGCCGCGCACTGAAGATGCTCGGCAAGTATATAGGCATTGAACGGGTCGAGGATCGCCTTCTCGTTGCGGGCGTCCAGCAGGTAGCTGGGATTGCGCATGAGGTACTGGTCGAGCGGATTATCGAGGGCGACTAGTATCGCGAGCGACGAACTCCGGCCTCGACCCGCACGCCCCGCTTGCTGCCAGGTGCTGGCTATGGTGCCCGGATAGCCGGTCAGCACGCATGCCTCCAGGTCGCCGATGTCAACCCCCAGTTCCAGGGCATTGGTCGCCGTGACTCCGAGAAGATAGCCGTCGAACAAGCCTTTCTCGATCCGGCGTCGCTGCTCCGGGGTGTACCCTCCGCGATAGGACATGATCCGCTCGGCAAGAGCGGGGTCCTCGATGGCGCTCTGGGCATAGCGGTAGATCAATTCGGCGACCACTCGGGCTTTGGTGAACGTTATGTTCCTGATGCCGCTGCTCACCAGCCTCACGAACAGAGCGGCGGCCTCGGAGTTCGCGCTCTTACGCTCGCCCTGGCCGATATAGGGCGGATTCCAGAATACGAACCGCTTCTCGCCCGAGGGAGAGCCGTCGTCGTCAACGACTTCAGCCGTGACGCCGGTGAGCTTGTTCATCAATTCCGCCGGATTGCCGATGGTCGCCGAGCATGCGATGAACTGAGGCACTGAGCCGTAATGCCGGCAGACCCGCCTCAGCCGTCGAACGACATTCCCCACGTGTGCGCCGAATACACCCCGATAGACGTGCATCTCGTCAATCACGACGAATGCCAGGTTACGAAAGAAATCGGCCCACGAGGTGTGGTTCGGCAGTATCCCGACGTGGAGCATGTCGGGATTAGTGAGAATAGTATGGCAGTTCTTTCGGATACCTGCCCGGGCGGACGTCGGAGTATCTCCGTCATAGATGCCAAATCGAGGGCCGTCCAGACTGAAGTCCTTCAGTTTCCGCAATTGGTCCTGCGCGAGGGCCTTGGTAGGAAACAGGTAGAGCGCATTCTTGCCGGGCGATGTGAGCTGCGTGTGGAGGACCGGCAGATTGTAGCACAGGGTTTTCCCACTGGCGGTCGAAGTGACTACGACGACATGCTTGCCTTCGAGGACGAAATTCACTGCGGCGGCCTGATGGGAATAGAGGCGCTCGATGCCGGCGGTCCTCAGGTGCTGGTCCAGGCTCGGATGGAGGGGCTGGGCAAGGTCGCCATACTTTGGCTCACGAGCTGCGCTCCTTGCAATGTGAGCGATCTGGCCTCGGTAGTCCTTGGAATGCTCGAGTGATGACAGAAACCGCTCGAAGTCCATAGGCCTACTCCCACACACCCACACGCCCATACTCCCACACGTATGGGGGTTTGGGAGTTGGGAGTGTCATTGCCGCTCCACGATCTTCACCAGTCCAATGCTCAAGACATAGAGCACCAGCAGAGGCACGCACATCATGCCCATGGTGAAGGCGTCCCCCGAAGGCGTGACGACCGCCGCAATGATTGCCAGCACCACGACCGCCTGCCGCCAATGAGCTATCAGCATCTTGGAATTGACGATGCCGACCTTGCCCAGGAACATCAGGATTATGGGCAGTTGGAACGTCAATCCGAAGGCCAGGAGCATCTTCAGGATGAAGATCAGGTTCGGGCCTATCTTGGGAAGAAACTTCACGCCGGTTGGGAATTGTGCCAGCAGCCATTTGAACCCCATGGGGAGAATGAGGTAGGAGACAATGACTCCACCGGCAAACAGGAAGATCGAGAGTGGGCCGACAAGCTTGACCGCCTTCCGTTCTTGTTTAGTGAGGCCCGGAGCAACGAACTTCCATCCCTCCATGGTGACCAGCGGAAGCGCGAGGATGACTCCGATCAGCATGGAGATCTGCATCTTGATCGTGAAGCCCTCGGTGACTTCCGTGCCGATGAAGTCATTCCCGTCGCCGAGAAACGGCAGTATGGGATTGCTGATGATCTTGAAGAAGAAGTCGTAGAATATCCAGCCGGCGAGCGTGCCCAGCATGACATAGACGGCAATCCGTATTATTCGGGTGCGGAGTTCGGTGAGGTGCTCTATCAGCTCAAGCTGGCGGTCGGAATCCAGCCCTTCGGCATCCTTCTCGGCGGTGTCTACCATCAATGCTCCTGTTGTATATCCCTACAGGAAACGAGAGGCGGGAGATATTCATTCCCGCCCTCAGAAGTCCAAGAAAAAGCTCGCACTGATCTTACGGCACAAGCTCGATAGTCTGACGGATCTGCATTTTGACCTTAACCGTCTGTTCCCCACTGCCACCCTGAGGCCCCGAGAATGATTGCTCAGCGCCGGGCATGCTGACCGGCGCAGCCCTCTGGCCGGAGGTCTTGCTCATCAGAGCCTGGGTGAGATTGTTAACCGCGCTCTGAGGAAGCGCCGGCTCGGAAATCGCAGTTGTAGTAGACGATATGACCTTCCCTGCCCGGTAGGCAAAATAGGTGACCGTCTCCCCAGCAATAGGAATGGCCTGGGTGATGAATGATGAGAACGGAAGCTTGATTGTGCCCGAGAATCTGGTCTTGATTTTCGCGCACGGATGTCCGCCTTCCCATTCTAGGCCTTCCAGCACATTGCCGGTGGTGAGAGCGACCGATTCGCCTGTGACCAGGTCGCGGAATACTCTGTCGGTAAGCCCCCAGGCATCCCCGATCTTCACTCTCTGGGACGGGAGGTTGGGCAGGTCAATGCTCACAGGCACGCCCGGTGAAGATGACGTCATGACGTAGGTCATGCGGCCGAGTGTGTCTTCCACTCCGTAGAATGCTTTCGGCGTGATCGGATTGACGACTGGCTGGCCGGCCATGTAACTCACGAGTGCGCCGGTGATCTTCTGGCGGACGAGCAGCGTATCGTCAGGCATTTCATCCTCTACGCTGCGCCTGATGGTGGCCTCAGCGCCCTCCACAGCCTGACCCAGTGCGCCCGTAATGTTGGTTGCTCCCTCGATGCTCTTCAAATCAATTTGGTATCTGCATTTGTAGTCGTCGGATGCCCCGGTCTTGCTGGAGTAACGCAGCTTCAGGCCCTCTGCAGGCATGTCGGCGGCTGCGCTGTTCTTCACAAAAACTGAGACCTGTTGCTCACTGCCGACTTTCTTGCCTTCGCTGTCATACACTTGCACAGTGATGACGTGCTTTCCATCCTTGGTACGCGGCAGCTCAACCCCCGTTTCGGGGCTGTACTCTATCGCCTTGGTGCTCCACCGGTAGACGAAATACCTGCCGTCCTCAGACTTTATCGCGTCAGCGCACTTAAAACTGCCGTCCACCAGACAGGAGATGAAGCCGCCGTCCGGGACACTCGCCGCCGGCACGAGGACATTCACCGTTTCCCGTACGGTAGCTCCATCAACGGGTCGGGCAATGCGGAGTTCGCTCTGAGCAGAGGCAAGAATAGGAATGAACACGAAGCTCAGTATCAGAGCCCAGGCAAGTCTGCCTTTCATTAACTTCCTCCAAGCGCCTTGATCTTCGGGCACTATCTATAGTCAATAGTAGCACACACGCGCGACTATGGTCAATCCCAACTCAACCGGGATTTACCACAGATTATGACTTGAAAGCAAACCTCAGAGTTCCCCGCGACCTGACCGACCTAAGCCACCTTCACCCACTGCTCGGTATCGGCCGATTTCTCCACTGCCTCGAGCACCTTCTGGCATTCCAACCCGTCGTAGAAATTCGGCGTGGGGCTTTTGCCCTCGGCGATGCCGTTCATAAGATTGTGGACCTGATGAACGAAAGTATGCTGCCAGCCGATGATATGCCCCGCCGGCCACCATCCCTTGATGTACGGGTGCGGCGGATCGGTCACCAGAATGTTCTTCCAGCCCTGGTACATGGGATCGTCTTTGCGGCTGAAGTACTCTATCTCATTCAACCTCTCCAGGTTGAACCGAAGGCTTCCCTCGCTGCCATTCAGCTCAAAGCGGTTGCCGTTTCGGTTACCTGAGGCGAACCTGGTGGCCTCGAAAGTACCGACCGCGCCATTCTGGAACTTAGCAAGGAAGAGCGTGGCATCATCCACGGTGACTTCGCCCATTTCCTGTGATGCCTGCGCGCTCAGTCCGCCGCCGTGAGCCGCCAATTGCGGGCGCTTCTTGATGAAAGTCTTCATCATCCCACAGACGGAGTCGAACTCGCCGCACAGGTATCGGGCGAGGTCTATGATGTGGGCATTCAAGTCACCGTGAGCCCCTGAGCCGGCAAGCTCCTTCTTAAGCCTCCATACGAGCGGGAACTCGGGGTCCACAATCCAGTCCTGCAGGTAGACCGCTCGGAAATGATACGGAGTGCCGATCATTCCCTGCTCCACCATTTTCCTGGCCAGCTCGACGGCGGGCACTCGCCTGTAGTTGAAATCAATCATGTGGACGACGCCGGCCTTCTCGACCGCATTGATCATCTCTTTGCACTCGGAGACGTTCATTGCCATCGGCTTCTCGCAGAACACGTGCTTGCCATTCGAGACCGCGGCCAGACAAATCTCTTTGTGCGTATCATTGCCCGTGGCAATGTCCACGAGGTCTATGTCGGAAGCCTCGCAGACGTGCTTATAGCCCTCGCTCCAGCGCTCCCAGCCATACTGCCGGCCGAACTGCTCCGCTTCGGCCAGGACCAGGCCGCAGATCTCTTTCATCACCGGCTCGGCCTTCACATCCGGGAAGGCAAACGTACAGTCCCGATACCCGACGCTGTGGGCCTTGCCCATGAACTGGTAGCCGACCAATCCTACATTCACTTTCTTACCAGCCATACCGATTCCCCCTTAAGCCTCGATTTCAGATCTCGAATTGAAGACCTCTAAGAGACTCCAGACGTTAGACCTTAGACTTCAGAGTCCAGAAGATCTTCGATCCGCAATTTGAAATTGAATAGGCCCGGGCCGGGATACCCCGAAACCCGGGCCTGTCTATCAATCGGACGCGCATATCACGTCGTGAAACGCCTTACTGTGCAGGTACATCCGGCGGTGGTGGAGGAGGCGTGCCTGCATCCGGCGGAGGAGGCGGAGGTGTACCCACATCCGGTGGAGGAGGCGGAGGTGTACCCACATCCACATCCGGTGGAGGAGGAGTCCCCACTCCAGCCGCACCTTCAGCATCCGACGGAGAGATCGGTACCTCAGCAGGAGGCTGCGGCCGCTGAACTGCCGGCCTCGGTGCGGGCGGCTGCGGCTTCTCGGGCTCGATCACGTTCACGATCTTCGCCTTGTTCCTGATGGTCAGCATCCAGTCACGGTACATCTCGCCCAACTTCTGCTGCGCGAGCATGTCCTCGAGCTTCTTCCTGTCTTCTCCGGTAGCTTCCTTGCCGGTGCCGATGAACTGGATCAGATGGTAACCATACGCGGTCTTGACGGGAGCGCTGATCTCTCCCGGCTTCGTCATGTCGAAAACTGCCTTGTCGAATTCCGGGGCCATTTGACCCTTGCCAAAGTAGTCGAGGTCTCCACCCTTGTCCTTCGTACCGGGGTCCTCCGAGTACTTCTTGGCGGCGTCCTCGAAAGCAAGACCTCCCTGGATCTCCTTGGCGATCTCCTCGATCTTGACATTCGCCTTCTGCTCGTTGGCTTCTTTCTCTTTCTGATCAGCAGCGTAAGGAGTTCGGATCAGGATGTGCCTGGCTCGGCGGAAGCCGGCGAGATCCTCCGGGCTGATCTTGACCTGCTTCTTCAGGACACCCTCCGTCTGGAGCTGCATCTTCATAACGGAGAACGCATGGCCGGGAGTCATGCCGTTTCGCTTCAGCATTTCGTCGAAGCTCTGGCCGGGGGGAAGGCCCTTTTTCATCTCGTCAAACTTCGCATTTATGTCTGCGGCAGTTACGACGACTCCCGCCTTCTTCGCTTCCTGCCCCACAAGGCGGTACATGATCAACTGATCGAGCGCCATGGGGGCATTCCAGTCAATCAAGGCGTTGGTTAATTCTTCCTTGGAGATCTTGTCACCATTCACAGTGGCCACAACATCCGGCAACTTTGTTGCCGCAAATGCGGCAACAGCGGATAGGATCATCGCGGCCGCTATGACGATGAAGATACTCTTCCTTAGCATATGCTATCTCCTTTCGACGTGCGGTAAACGCAGCAATGTTACTACAAATGTATGCGCGCGTCAACTGCAATCTGCGCTTGCACTAAATATCAGGACTTACGAAAACGGGCCACTTCCGCCGCTGTGGGTAATGACGATTGGGCGCCCATTCGGGTAACCGAGATCGCCGCTGCCTTCTGCGCAAACTCGACTGATTCCTCGAGGCTGCGCCCGGATGACAGCCCAACTGTGAGAGCGCCCACGAAGGCATCGCCTGCCCCGACGGTGTCCACGACTTCGACCCCGGGAGCCGGCATGCGCTTGGTCTCCTCGCGGGTCACGATGAGCGCTCCTTCGCCTCCCATGGTGACCACCGCGCACCGAACCTTCTCAAGCAGCCCGCGAGCCGTATGCTCGTCAACCGGCTGATCGGGCTTCAGGCCGAGCAGTGAGCGCACCTCCGACTGATTCGGCAACATGATATCCACTGCATCCAACAGCCCCTTGGGCAATCCCTCGGCAGGCATGGGCGCCGGGTTTAGAACGACTTTCACCCCCTTCTCACGCGCCAGCTTGGCGGCGTGTTCGACGGTATCCAAAGGCACCTCGAGCTGAAGGATCAGCGCCCGGCAAGAAGCAATATGGTCTGCCGCGCGGTCAACGTCCTTCGGCGAGAGCCTGGAATTCGAGCCGGGGGCGACTACTATCACGTTCTCGCCCTCCCGGTCCACGAATATCAGTGCGACCCCCGACTGCTCGTCCGCATCCCGGACGATAAACCGGGTGTCGATGCCTTCCTTCTCAAAACCTTCTATCGCATTGTCGCCGAATATGTCCGATCCGATTCGCGCAACGAACGTCACTTCTGCACCGAGCCGGGCGGCGGCGACGGCCTGATTCGCCCCCTTGCCGCCATGGGCCATGAAAAACTTCCCGCCCAGAATAGTCTCGCCCGGCTGAGGCAGATGGTCCGTCTTGACCGACATGTCGGTGTTGCTCGAACCGATCACCATGATCCTTGGCCTGTCGCTCAAGTCCATAACTCACTTTCCGGACTGAGCACCTCAACACTCGGCTGAGTCCCGCCAATGCGCAAGCGGATCTCCTCAAGACCGCCGATCTCCACAGTCCCGACAAGCCCCAGGGCCGAATGGCGGACTGACATCTTCAGATCTCTGAGCGAGGGATTAACGAGCGTCAGGACCACGTCCGAGTCCACCTCTTCCGTTGACCTGATCCACACGCTGTCAAGGGCGTAGACCTCGCGGCTCTCGGCATCAATGATGATCTCGCCGAACTCCCGGGTATATGCATTGGCATAGAGGATCAGCCCCGCACACCAGGCATGCGCCAGTTGAAGCATCGAGCCCTTCGCATGGGTCCAGTCGGTATGGAACCATTGCTCGGTGATCATGCCCATCCTGGCATTGAAATCCCCATCCTGCCGGGCGATGAACTGGTGAAAACACGCCAGATGATCCGCCGCTCGGCTGAGATAGTAGGTGTCGCCGGTATACTGCCAGAGCCTCAGTAGCTCGGGATGACATATCAAGCCGTAGTTATGGAGATGGTTGTTCGACGGCGAAGCTATGTCGCCGCCGAGCGTTCGAAAATCGTACTCTCCAAGAATGCTGGCTTCCGGGAACTTCGTGTTGTATATCCATCGGAAGGTGGCAGTCCAGTCCGCCGCCGATTTTGCCAGTTCGAGCCATCGCTTATCGTTCGTGGCCTCGTAAAGATGGACATACGCGATCACCGCATTATAGCCGTCTTCGGAGGTCGGCGTCAGATGGACGTCCTCGGGAGCGCCGTAGATATACTCATCTTCCACGAATCGGGCATAGTACTCGCCGGCTTTGACGGCGGCATCCTGATACTTGCCCTCGCCGAAGTACTTCGCGCCGGCAAGCAGGGCAGGAATCCACATCAGCCCGCCGGCCCCGTCCCATTCCTCAACTACCCTGGTTTTTACGTTATAGTAAGAGCCGAAGTTCCCATCCTGGCGCTGGACTTTCAAGGCGGCTTCGAGGTTGCTTCGAACCGCCGATTCCCAGTTCGGACGACTCGTCCCGAGACCCTTCCCAAAGTCGAGGGCCTTGAGGTAGAACCACGCGCATTCGCTGACCGTCCGAGCCTGAATCCACTCAGGGTTCGGATTCCAGCCCGTCCCCCACCCCGACTCGAGCGTCCACTCGGGCCAGAACAATCCGCACGGCGAAATCCCCTCGTCCGCGATCTTATCCAGCACCGAGAGGCCGGCGTCCACCTGATCCTGCTTGCCGAACTCCTGCCCATGCCTCCAGAGGGCGTAGGCATAAGGAGCGCCGCTCACCCACGCGACGTGCATGTGCGGGCGATCAACCTGCCCCTCGCCCTTGCCGAAGTACTTGTCGAAGGCGCACGTCTCATAAAGGACTTTGTGCTCGGGATCATAATGCCAGCGGCGAAGTCCATGGGCAAGCAAATCCTCCGCATCGAGCTTCGTGAGCCAGGGATTGGTCTCATCCTCGGATTCGTCGTACAGGTCGCGGATCAGGCCGTCGTAGGCATGGAGGTCTCGCTCGTCAACGAAGGTGGAAAAACTGAACTCCGTCGAGCCGTTCTGCAGGACCGCGGTATAGGTCTTCTCCGGGGCGATCCCATCCTCGCGGAAGAAGCTGTATTTCACCGGCTCCTCGACATAGGGGAAATCCAGCATAATGAACGTCCCGCTATCGTCACCGCGAAATGCCAGTCCGCTCAAATCGTTTTGGGCGAATAGCGCCGGCGTTGCGAGGCAGGAGGTATAGTTGTCTGTCCAGCAGAAGACCGCCGGGCACGAGGATCGGTCGGACCTGAATGCCCAGTAGCTCGAAACGAACTCCTCGGGCTTGTTCTCATTCGGCGAATAGCGGGGATATCGGCGGACGCAGTTCTCCGGGCGATTGTGCTTGTAGAACATGGCGGGAATCATCCATCGAGGGATGCCCTTGTCCGCTACCTGAAAGCACACTCTGAATCCGCATTCGAGGTCGCTGCCAAGATTGGTTATCTGAATATGCCAGTCGAACCTCGGCGCATAGTCCCCTGCCGCCAATACTTTAACCTGAATCTTTAGGTCAGGCATCCCCGGGAACTCGCCCTCCAGCTCGATCACTTCTCGGCCGGTGACTTGAGTGATCAGCACGGGAATCTCGGCTTCGCGAGTTCGCAACACGAGGAAGTCCGTCCCGTCGAGGACGACCTGCTTGTTCTCCAGGCATACCTTTGGAATGTGCGCTCCGTTGGACAGCTCAAAAGTGAGTAAGGATTGCTCGTGTTTTAGCTCTGGCATAGTCATCCTGGGGTTTTAGGTTTTGAGTTTTAGGTTGTAGGGCGCCCCAAAACCCAGAACCTATAACCTAACCCCTTGCTTGCATATTATACGAGAGAGGAATCAGTGCGTCAAACCGTCGGCCATTTCGGACAGGGTCACGAACCGGAAGCCCTTCGCTCGCAGTGCCTCGACGATCTTCGGGAGGGCGGAGGTCGTGGCGGGCTCGCCGTTGTGCATGGCGATGATGGCGCCGTCGGTGGCGTTCTTGATTACATAGTCGGCCAGTGCCTCGTATCGCGCCCCCTCGAACGCACTCACACTTAGTGTCCAAAAGACCCCCGTGAATCCCTGGCGTCCTGCCGCCTGCTTGGTATCGGCGTCCGCATGACCTCCCGGCGGGCGGAAGTATTTGGAGGACCTGCCGGTGATCGCGGTTATGACCGCCGCCCCTTTCGCGACCTCGGCCTCGGCCTCATCGGGAGTCAGGGTGGTCAGCCTGGGATGGGAATAGGTATGGTTCTCGATCTCATGCCCCGAAGCAACCATCGCCCGCACGAGCGCCGGCTGCTCCTCGGCGCGGAAACCGACTATGAAGAATGTCGCCCTGACCCCCAGCTTGTCCAGGACTTCCAGCATCGCGGGCGTATTCTCATTCGGGCCGTCGTCGAAGGTAAGCGCGATCCTCTTCCCGCCGGGCTTGCCCTCCTTGATCTCGGAGTATTCCAGCTTCCGGCCTCGAAGGCGATTAAGCAGCTTCGTCGCATCCATGTAGTTCGCCTGGTAAGCGGCAACGTACTCCAGTTGCTTGATGGCGTTCCTCGTGTCCCCGGCCTCCAGATCCAGTCTGGCAACCTGGTAGTGGGCGGATTTCTTGGACTCGCCGACCCTCATGCAGTCCCAGAGCCGCTGAGTGAGGTCCGCCACATCGCCTTGTTCCGCAGGCGCAATGTTTCTGGGCTCGAGGTTCGCAATCGTCACCCATACCGACTTCGTGCTCACGATGCCGCCTGCCTGGTTCTTCGCCTCCACCTTGATCCGATGCAGGCCGTTCGGGTAGTTGGCGGTATTCCACTGGAACTCGAAGGGATAGCAGTTCGTCATGCCCGCCATGGCATCGTCAACGTACACGATGACGAAGTACGTATCCTTGGCTTTGCTCGCATCGGCCTTGAGGGTCACGACGCCGTTCACCTTGGGCGCATCCTTGGGCGCGACCGGCTTCCAGGTAAGGGTGCCGCCCGGCAGAGCGATGGGCTGCTTGGAATCAAAGGTCACTATCGGCTGGCGATTCTCGAAAAACCCCGGCGGGGCGGGCGTCTTGAAAATATCGGAAAGGAGCGCCCTGGCCTGGTCTTTCTTCTTCGCCTTCAGCGCCGCCATGCCGGCAGTCTGCTTATCCAGTGGAGTCTCGCCCGCCTGCTTGGGCGGTGTGCCGTCCAGAAAGGCCAGGTATCCCTTCAAAGCCGATAGTTCGAGCCGGGCTTCGGGGAATTTCCAGGCGTAGTCAAAATGGATGTCGGCATCGGCGGGCCGTCTGCGAAGGACATCCAGCAGGCCGAGGGCGTAATAAGCCCGCCACTCGTCAGGCTTGTTCTCAGTCACTTGCTTGAACTGGGCCTGGGCTTCATCGAACCGGCCGACGTGCAGGTACACGACCCCCAGCAGCATATGAGCCAGAGTATCTTTTTGGTTGCGGATGAGAAGCTGCTCAGCCCCGCCGGCAGCCGCGTCATACTGGCCCAACTCCAGCTTCGAGACGGCCGTCTTCAGGGTCTGCGTATAATCATCCGCCCTCACGGGGAGGGCGAGTATCAGTAGAAACAACGGCAGCAATCGCCGAGTAAGGGAGTTCGTCGCGAATATCATCTTAGTGCCTATAAAACAATACGTCAGGAAGAGGCAAAAAGTCAACGGAGAGTTCATGGGACCAGCAGCAGATGGTCACGAGTGCACGGGCTTCGAACGATACCAAGAGTGGCAGCCTGAGTATTCGGCTTTACTCTGGCGGAACTGCACTAGCCTCTCTGTAGTGTTTTTTCAACTTCCGCAGCCACCAAATCGTAATATACTTCTTGCTCGCCTGGATTGAGGAGAATCAACGATTCCTTTGGATCATTGATCGCTTGGAAGTGCCGCAGGCTCTTATCACGCATGAACCTGCATGGCTTGACGATGACGGGAACGATTCTAGTTCCTGTTTCCTCTGCGTTCCGCAGAATTGGAGGCAATTCATTGCCGGTAATAAAATCGGATGCGAGGAAGTCCGCGCTTACTAGCAGAATAGCTACGGTCGCCCTGTTCAGAGCCTTCTCTATCTCCTTTTTCCAACGATCACCGGCTTTAAGCCTAGTATCCACCCATAGGTCCACCAGACCTTCTCTTTCCAAAGGTTTCAGGTGAACCAATAGTCGATCCAGATACTCCCGATCATGATGGCTATAGCTGATAAATACATTTTGACGCTTGTCTCTTTCGGCAGAGATTCGAGGGAGAGTGAAAGCTTGGGGCTCATTGAGTGCTTGCTGAATTGCATTTGCAAGTCGATCCACGAACTCAGTAGGGCTGACCAGATCATATATTAAGAAACGGTATCCAGCAAGGTCAAAGGGAACAACCCTGCTACTGCTTGCAATGTAAATCAGCGGTTTGTTCTCCGCCTGAGCAAAGCCAATCTCATACATGACATTCGGATTCGCGTTCGACGCGTCTGCGATCAAGAGATCTGCTGTTCGTATCGCTTCATGAATCCTCCCCATTATGTCACCAGTTTGCAATGGCCAAGATGCTGCGTTAGATGCTGGAACACCGACTTTAGCGGCGGCTGACGCGACCAGAGCAAAGACTCTTTCATATTCTTCTTTGAATGGCTGGATCACATATATTCCAGACTGTTTCATTCTACCCTCCTGCAAGATCACGCTCAGCTTGATCGAATAACGACGGCCTGATCGATTACCCCTAGCCCCATGGTCTGGGGTTCCTCAATTCACAATTCTTATTTACTTCTAGTATATCAGGCATATCAAAGTGTTCGCGCAGAAACTCCCCAAATCTCTTGATCGCATCCGTCAACTGCGAAATAATTCTCTCCAATTCCTTAGATAGAAATCGAAAATTCTCACTGTTTTTCATGGCAACATTGAACGTCAGGAACTCGTAGCCATGAACGTCATATAGATGATTTACGGTGGGATGGTAGTGATCCTTATGGGCTGCCAAGTCGAAGAACGGAATCCAGCGGACGAAATCCCTAGTTATCATCTCGCTGTCAAGCCGTGTGAATACCGTGATAGCGGAATCCATATCTGGATGGTGGCATCCATGGGCGATCGGACAGAGGATGCCCTCCCTGCAATTGAACAGAGCCCAGAGATGATAAGAAAAGTCCGGAATGTATAACTCAAAGAACTCCCACTTCTCCACGAGCAATCTATACATGGAGAATACTGTAGCAGCCTGGTCATGAATGAGCTTTGGCATATCGGTCTTATGAAGATTCGTAGGTTCCCCATCCAGGTGCTTGTCCGTGTCAAGCAGTTGCTTGATGTGAAGGGTATTGTTCCTCATGCGATGTAAGAGTTGGTAAAACGTGAAGAACTCCTTGGCGAGGCTCTTCTTGACTGAGGCAGTCGTCGACATTTGCCCCGCACTGTTTTCCATGATGTCGATCAGTGTAGTCACCAGTTGAGGAACTGGATCGACGACAGCTGGCCGCCTGCCTCCAGAGAACTCACCCAGGATATGAACCATTCTATCTAGCCGGGAGTTATCCCTAATGCGTTCAAGTATCTCTGAAAGCTCCCTGTCGCCTACCTCACATAATAGCCCGATGTCGCGGAGTCGGCATACCGCGACCCAGCCCCTTTTATAAAGACGAAGCTGATCGGCCGTGATGTGCTCCAGGTGCACATTGTCATGGCAGGTGGGACAGAGCACAATCAGATTGTCTTCGTCGCTGGTGCCGCCCTTTACCAAACTGGTGATATGGTGAATATGCGCAGTCTTCTCGTGGCATTTCGAACACTGGTGTTTGGCCTCTACAAGCAGCTTATCTCTAACCTCTTTTGGTATTGCAGTTCCTTTTGCGATGGCTGCGAACCTCAGTTCTGATCCTTCAGTACTCGGCTTTCGCCGATATTACTCTGTGTACATTCTAGCCTTTAGAAGACCGGTAGTCAAGGGTCGTTGGGGCGTTGTCTTGCCACCATATCGGCCATTTGCGCTCTCAGCGCCCATAATGTAGAATAGACTGCGTTTGTAATATCGTATGGAGGAATGCGTATGGATGCTCGTGTGCTCATCTTCAGGGAAGACGGTTTCCCCTTCGTAGATACTTCAGAGATCAACCATCAGAAGCTCGTCGAGGCGCTGCCGCCGATGGAGTCGGTGAAGTTCGCCGGCGTCGCCGACATGAAGAAGCTGCTGAAGCGGGAGTCGGTTGATCTGTTCATCAACC
>Ga0307378_10005252_pt1 | contig 18112 bp, 22 predicted proteins | sample UN1MG_FD_202238 | JGI IMG/M metagenome (GOLD analysis project Ga0307378, IMG submission 202238) | Soil microbial communities from Risofladan, Vaasa, Finland - UN-1 | ecosystem: Environmental > Terrestrial > Soil > Coastal area > Acid sulfate soil | place: Finland: Risofladan, Vaasa | collected... | reverse complement strand
ACTCTTGGAACCAACGCTCGATCTTACCGTTCGTTTGCGGATTATTCCGCTTCGACGAGGTGTGGTTGATACCTCGCACATACAGATACCGTTCAAACCGGCTGATACCTTTGCTCTTCTTCTCGCCACCGCTTGCATAGAACTGAGTGCCTTGATCCGTATTAACCTCGAGTATACGTCCGCGATACGCTCCCGCAGCATCTTCCGCGCGTTGAAGCGCCGCTATGGCGTTGTCTGCGGTTGCATGTGCGAATTCACCGATCGAGAGAATCTTTCTCGATGCATCGTCCTCGAACGCGATCACCTGGAGCCCGTCATAGTCAAGCCAATCGGCGTGCACCAGCGAAAAACTGTGCTCTCGCTCGTATCGGCATCGTTTACGCTTCTTCTGCTTCTTCGGGTTCGATCTCGCCAGCCCTACCTCGAGCAGATGCCGATGGATCTTATTTTGCGGTATATTCCGCTTATAATACCTCTGTATGTGGTAACGAAGCAAACGAGCCCCTAAGAATGACTCGTTATAGGCTGCTTCAATTATCCGCTTCTCCTCCGCGCTCAGAGGAGTCCGAGGTCTTCTTTTCCTATCAAGCACCGGATATTCTCCTGTTTCCTTATAGCTCTTCCCTCACCAGTTGCTGTATTCTTCTTGCGGAGACACCATATATCGCTGCAACCACCGCTGTGCTCTCTCCTTTGTTGATTACCTGTTTAACAGCCCATTTGATCTTTTTGTCCGTGAGCTTCACCATGGATTTTGGTGAAACTTCCTGACGAAATAATTTCGGGACTCTACAAAGCGGGCGAAGATGGTCTTTATAGTGGAAGCCTCGCTGCCAGGGGATTTAAAAAGTCGTGGAATCACTGATTGAAACCGGGCTTTCTCAGGTAGAGCTGATGGGTGAGATCTTAACGGTGATGGCGGAGCTTCTGAGAAGAGACGGCCGCTTCGATGATCTTGCACGGGAAGTAACACGGTACCGGGAGATCGTCTTCAAAGAGGATCGCTGCATAATACCCTTCACCATGACAGAAGCGAGGGCGGTTATGAGCACAGCACGATGCGGAAATGGCGGAATACCATAGAACGAAGGTTAGAGGCGCAGCAGTTGTAACGTGTCGTGTAAATTCGGCATGACGATCTAAACCGAATAGCAATAAAAGACAAAATCGGTGATACGCTATTTACGAGGTAACGTTAAAGCTGCGAATAGTACCTTTAATTTAAATAGACAGTGAGCCAATAGATAGTCCGTAGATCTATGGGGGAAAAAGTAGACGAGAAGGAAACCGTATTTGAAGCGGTAGAGAAGCACGGTGTGAAATTCATCGGACTTTGGTTCACTGATATTCTGGGCAGATTAAAGAGCGTTTCAATTTCAGTAAGTGAATTAGAAGCTGCGTTTGCGGAAGGCATGGGCTTTGACGGTTCGTCGATAAAGGGATTCGCCCGGATTGACGAGAGCGACATGCTTGCAAGACCGGACCCAAGCACCTTTCATATGGTTCCGTGGAGACCGAAGAAAGATGCGGTTGCGCGGATGTTCTGCGATATCTTGCAGCCTGATGGCAGCCCGTACGAGGGCGATCCGCGGTATGTATTGAAGCGGAACTTGGCGCAATTGCAGAAAGAGGGGTACACGTTCTATGTCGGTCCGGAGCTCGAATATTTCTACTTGGAGGACGATAAGAGCCTGGAAGTGCTGGATGAAGGCGGCTATTTCGACTTGATGACCCTGGATGCAGGGAGCGACATACGACGGGATACGATCGTAATGCTCGGCGCGATGGGCATCAAAGTGGAAGCAGGCCACCACGAAGTTGCGCCGTCGCAGCACGAGATAGACTTGAGATACACCGATGCACTGACGATGGCGGATCAGGTGATGACCTATCGAATCGTGGTAAAGGAGATAGCCAAGCAGCACGGCTGTTATGCCACGTTCATGCCAAAACCCATCTTCGGTGCGAATGGTTCAGGCATGCACGTGCATCAATCGTTATTTAAAGGCGAGCGAAACGCATTCTTCGACCCGAACGAGGAATACCAACTGTCAGATATGAGTAAGAGATATATCGCGGGATTGTTACGGCACGCGCCTGAGATAACCTCGGTCACCAACCAGTGGATTAATTCGTACAAACGGTTGGTTCCGGGCTATGAAGCGCCGGCCTATATTACCTGGGCGCGGCGGAACCGATCAACGCTCGTCCGAGTGCCGATGTATAAGCCGGGGAAAGAGACAGCAACGCGCGTGGAATTCCGCAGCCCCGATCCCGCATGCAATCCATACCTGGCATTTTCCGTGATGCTCGCGGCGGGCTTAGCGGGCGTGAATGGCAAGTACGAACTGCCGACTCCGACGGAAAAGGACGTGTACCTGATGAGCGATGAGGAACGTGAGCGCGAGGGAATAGAAACGCTACCGGGGAGCTTGATTGAGGCGATTACATTGACAGAGCAGAGCGAGCTGGTACGAGAAGCGTTAGGCGAGCACACCTTCCGGAATTTCATCATGTCCAAGCAGGTGGAATGGGATCGGTATCGAATAAACGTGTCGGAATGGGAGCTGGAGGAGTACCTGTCGGTGTTGTGAGGGGATTTTTGTGATCGTTGGGAAAAAATTATCAGAGGCGAAAAGATGAGGGGGCGTTGAAGGCGGTAGCAATTCGAGTTGCTGTTAACAGCATATCATGTTCGGGAAGAAAACTCAATAGTTAAAAATAATATATTATAGGATGAGTATAGTAATAATGGTAAAATCAATGATGGTGGAGGTGTCGGATGTCAACGAAGTTCAATTAAAGGGTAAGCATATCCAACATCCAAATATTCCGGAGAAATATGAGCTAATATTAAATATTCGCTATGGTGAGGGACTATTAAAATACCAAAAAGGCAATTTAACGCATAATGTAATTATAAACGGCTTTTATCTCCTTAATACTGAGCGTGCAAAATTCACATTGCAAAGTAAAGGGGGTAGTAATAAGTATGTAGAGATAATGGGGGAAATAAAGGATATAAGGTGTAATCTTCCATCGGGTGTCAAAATAATTGCGGAGTTAAGCCCTAAAGAATTTTGGGAAATTGATAATTTACTTGGTGGTCATGATATTGAGATAAGCTGGACTATTGATGGTTATGGATTTGTGTTTGAAGAGTTTATAGTGAATTGGGATAGAGATGAGCTTGGAGAAAATGAGCTTATCTCTCAACTAGACCAATTAGTTCCTATTTCTTTTAAAAGTGTTAAGAGATATTCCATTTCACATGAGGTTTTTGTTAAGAATGTTTTGGAACCTGTAGATAGATTCCAAAGGGAATATATTGAAATACCCTTTCCAACAACAGAATTGCTTGATAGAGCTCCTTCTGATCTAAAACCCATAGCGGAGTTTATTAAAGGACGGCTTGAAGAATTAAAAAATGTGCAGAGAGATCTATCAAGTGCTAAAACTTCACGGGATTATGCTAATGTAATAGTTGGAACAAGAAAAGCAATAGAGGTTAAGGGGGTATTAGAGCAAAGCGAAAATATACTCGCTGAAAAATTGTATTGTGATGGTGGAATTCTTTCTGGAGCTGGAGCACAGGAGAGAGCTAAGGAACAAATTAAAGATCTACTTAAAATTTATACTCTACTCTTTGATTTAGCTTCTGGTTTGGGAGTGCATTCTACAACCAGGGATAAGACAAAACCTCTTATAGCTAATCCAGAAAGATCTGATGCAAATTATCTATTACTGATGGCGATGCTGACATTGGGCTACTTAGCAGAAAAACTGCGTAGAAGTATCGAAACAACATAGCAGATGCATTTTCACTCCTCCGCTTCCTTAGCGATTTAGAGTTCCTAAGCATTAGCGATTAATGCAATCTCTAAAGCAATAACTGCTGATTCCCGATATTCACCTTGTTCAGATATTTCTTCGCTGTTTCGTAGCACTTGAACACCTGCTCTCGCGGTGTGATCAGCATACCCTGCATGTAGAAACTTGGGTGGAAGACAAGCAGTGAATACGGTATGTCAGGATTAATGCTCGCGATAAATTGAGCGATCTGTTCCACTTCCTGCTCATCGACGTAAAACGGCACGAGCAGTGTCGTCGCGGTGAGCACGGGAGGATCAGATTTCTCAAAATAGTTAGTAGCGATCAATTCAAAGTTCTCGTACGCTCTTGCGTTCGATACGCCACTTAACGCAACGCTGAGGTTCTGATCAAAGGCTTTGAGGTCGAATTTGACGAAGCCGCCGCTTTTGAACGAGAGTTCAGCCGCACGCTTCACGAGCGTTTTGTTGCCACAACCGTTCCATTCCCAGCAGATCCTTACCTCTTTCTCCGCTAAGATCGCTTCGGAAGCGCGAAGCGCAAACGGGAGCTGTGGTTCCGGGCTGCCACCGAAATAGCAGACACAATATGCGTTTTCATTTTGGGTCACGCGTGCAACGAAGTCCTTTACGCTCACGGCCTTAACCGTTCCGAACTCCTTATGCGAGGCGTTCTGACAGAAGATGCAATCGAAGTTGCAGCCGTAGAAGAACACCGCGACGTTCTCCATTCCGTATCGTGCAGAGCCGGGACAGAACCACGCGGAGCAGCAGTTGGTCGGCAATGTGTCGCGGTACGCGTACAGTAACGCCTGGTTATGCGGCACTAAGGACTTTAATTTACCGTCAACGTTCGTTTTCAGGCCGCAGTAGCTGCGCTCACCGTCCTTCAGCACGCACTCGTTCGAGCACAAATTACAGCGCATACCTCCCTCACTCTGTGGCGGCTCTGCTGGAAGACCGTAGTTCGCTCTTATTTGCTTGTGGGCTGACTTTGCATAACTCAGCGCCTCTGCTCTACCTCTACGTATGCAGTCAACACAGACCTGTAACAATTCTGATGCGTTTCCTTTACCGCAGAGCACGCAATCTCGCATTTGCACACCACCAATGTTTGTCGAGGCGTGGGTTTAACTCGACCAAAAAAAAGAAGTCTGTGTTTAGTGAGCGGGTTATTGTACCGCCAACTTATATTTCTCCGCGATTGCTATGAACGCCTCGCTGAGGTACTTGATCTTGTTCCAGCTCAGCCCGTAGGTATTGAGCTTCCACACGCGCGTCGACCCCGCGAATTCACCCACAATCTTCCGCTTCTTCAACTCATCGCTGAGGAAATAGCCTCGTCGCTTGTGCGTCTTCGCTATCTGATCGAAGCTCTCACGCGTGTCAACCCTCGAAAGTGTGTGCTTACGCGGATATTCACTCACACTCTTGTTACCGTTGATGCGCAGGAACTCGTTGATAAAATAATTTGATTTCTTTACCTCATCGTCCCAGTGCTGCACACGCTCTTTTAACGCGGGGAACGAAGCCATCATCGACATAACCGTGCCGCCCATCAGCGTGCAACCCAGCATCTCTGGCTCTTTGTTCGCGAAGCTCCTGCCGGTAAGATCCCCCATAATGCGGCTGCCTCTGAACACCGTGGGCGCCCATTCTTCCGTCGTAGCGAGGACGCCTGATGGCGCGACCGCAGCCATGCCCTTGTGCCCGGAGCCGACCACGAAATCCGCGCCGAGCTCCTTACCGTTTACTGGCATCATCCCTACAGCGTACGCGCCGTTGCAAAGAAACGGGATGTCATACTCCTTCGCAACCTTGCCCACGCCTGCAACGTCATGCTTGTTACCGTAGCTGTAATCGATAAGCTCGATCATGATGAGCTTTGGCAGTTTACCGGTCTCCGCGTTCGCACGTTCTATTGTGTCCGCAACGGCGTCGCCTGTGACTATGTGTGTATCTCCGGAAGGCGCTTCTTTTACCACGCCACCTGCGACCTCAACCGCCAGGAATTCCGTATAATGCGCCAAATCCGAGACGATCACGACGTCGCCTTTCTCAACGAGCGAGGACGTAACAGCCTGGAAGCCGCGTCTCGCACCCGGTACAACCCGCGCTTCGTCCATGCCCACGAACTCCGCCAAATCCGTATGAAACTCGTCCACTGGCGGTTTCCTGATCTTATCGAGCCTGCCTGCCAGGCACAGATCGCAGACCGAATAGCCATCGCCGTACGCAATAAGAGCCTTTCGCGCTTCCGGCGTTAATCGCCCGCCTGCCTGGATCGGATTGATATTGATGAACTCCTCCTCTCTCGTCCGCAATTCAAGCTTTGGGGTAATTTGTTTAACGGGATTGCCCTTACCCGCTTTCAATTCCTCAACGATACACTCGACGCGAGCTACACCGTCTGCAAAGTGCGCTTCTTCCTGTTCGTCAAGTCCTGACGGTAACGCCTGCCGGTAAAGCTCCCGTAAGTCCTCCAGGGCGAACAACGCCTCGTATATCTTCCGTGCTCTTATGTCCATTCCTCTTAATCACCATTATCACTATATTTTTCAATAAACGTGACGCTCAATATACACTTAGTCTCATCTAGGGATCGCAACAACTGTTGATTCTCTTTTATCGTTGGAATAACTTCTGGATGAAGTGAAAGTATCATAAAGAAAAAAATATCCATCACTCTGTTTGTAAACTCCATGCATTTGTAGAACAGCTCTTTGTTAAAAGCTAAAGTAAAACGATAATCTATCTCTCCCTTCTCGATGGTCGGTCTTAGCTCTTCGTATGAGCTATGGACGTATTTAGACAAATCAGAATATAACACTTTCAACTCTTTTTTATGCTCTAAATCAGTTCTATCGATCAATCTCCCTCCTATCAACTTATCTAATGCTCTTATAATCTCTAATTTGCATCCCATCGTTGCCTCTAGATGTTCTCCATCGATGTAATATGCTTGAAGAGCAGATTCCAAGATGTATCTGAGTTCTCGAATGGATTGGTGATAATTGCCTGATAAAACACTGAAATGTAGCCAAAAAAGTTGTTTCGTGAGTTCAACGAATCGGAAGAATAATAGACCGTTAAATTTATCAAATTCAGATAATGAACTCATGAAAGGCCCAGATAAGTCTATCCAATTAAGATGATGCTCTACCCAGGTGACATAGTCTTCTTCTGGTATCTCATCTTCAGTCTCTTTGCGTATCTCTCGAGCCATCTTTATTAATTCATCAAAGAGGCTGTCACGATGTTTTCCATCTGTTTTGTTATTGATCATATGTCCCTACTTCCATATCTTCCCGCTTTCGCCTTCATTAATTTTTGGGCTTCTATAGCCTCATTTTTCAACAAGCAACCTCTTTTTTATATTTAGCCTTCTGCTTTTTTCATCGCGGGTCTTACAGGTGGTACTGGAGAGGCATCTATAGATCCCTTTAGAATCGTTCGATTTTATTATCTTAATTTTTAAAAATAGAATTCCATCCTAAAATAAGGGGGCTATGAAAATGATTGACGCTTACGACTTCGGCAGGATCGTTATCAATGAAAAGACGTTTACAAGCGATGTCATAATCTTCCCTGATCGGGTTGAAGCGGATTGGTGGCGGAAAGACGGACACGTCCTTCACATCGAGGACGTCGAATCGATCGTTAAAGAGAAGCCCGAGGTGCTCATTGTCGGCACGGGCAAATACGGAGTAATGACCGTACCATCGCAAACGCGCGAATGGATCGAATCAAACGGGATAGAATTGATCGTTGAGCCGACCGATCACGCGTGCAAAGTGTATAACGAAGTCTCAAAGGCCAAAAAAGTCGTCGCTGCGTTACACTTGACCTGTTGATGCACGTTCTTCCTGAAGCAGAAAGAACCTGCTGCACTAAGAAAGAAGGCTTAGAACTATGATTAGTGGTGAGTACAACAAATACAACACAACACAACTCAGCTCAACTCAACGGTAGCGGATGGATAAACCTTTAAATTCACTGGTATACTCCTCCCAGGTAACCTCCACTGAAGAAACCTTCGCGGCGGGCGGCCCATAATGGCAGTAGTCTATTAACTCTTCCACTTTCGACTTTTCGCCTTCGAATACCGCTTCCACGCGGCCATCCTTCAAGTTCCGTATCCAGCCCTTCACACCTCGCATGACCGCCTCTTCTCGTGTCGCATAGCGATAGTAAACACCCTGCACGCGTCCGGTGACAACCACGTGCGCTCTTGCTTTCGTTTCCATTTTTCGGGTAGTCGCTTGCCTTTCTTACTCAATGCACTCAAACGTATTATCGTTTAAATACTTATGCCTAATACAAGTCATTTATGGCGTATGAAGACTATTGAGATCAAAGTCGTCCCCAACTCGAATACGGATGAAGTAATCGAAGGCGATCCGTTAATCGTGCGAGTAAAAGCGCCTCCGACGAAAGGTAAGGCTAATAAAGCGGTGGTTAAGGTGCTATCAAAATACTTCAATGCCGACGTGCGGATCGTTTCGGGCGCAACAAGCAGGAAGAAGATCGTGGCGATAGAAGCGGCTGAATAACACGGAATCCGTAGTGCTGCAGTTAGAAGAGAATCTCGATCAATTCAGGCTGGAGATGTTGCTGCATGCCAAGCACTACGGGGTTAGAAATAGCTACTTTCGATCAAGATTTCGAACGAGTTGATTTCCTAGATAGAGGTTGTTACACCTTAAAGATCAACCGGGAGAGTGACTGTGGGCTCATGTGTGCGAAAGACCGTAAGGGATAAGTTGCGTGTTATTAAAGTTGTTAAGGTACATAATATGGCGTATGACGGGGTGAAGCAAGAAGTGCTAGGCTATTGGCGTATCAACACGAAGTTGTTGAAGATTTAGACTTGGACTACAACTTTGTCTGGCAGATTACCGAGGAGTTGAGGGTGGAAAAAAAGGCTCGATGTGATCGAATGACAAGAACCTACACCAAGGAAGGCGCTACAATTGTTGGCGATGTTCTGTCGGCGAAGCGCGTACTATCTCTAAGCCGCAGGTCATCGTCAGAGCAGGTAGGCACAAAGCACAACGGATAATCCTCCGGCCGAGAGAACGCACGATGCAGAATAGAGAAAAAGTTCGATTTGTTAGGTAGGTAAATGCCGCAGTTTCCTTGCTGCACAAACCTTCTCGTTACACGGTTTCTCTTCAAAATACTTTCTCTATACACGAAAGACTCCAGATTAGTAAACAGGGAGGAATTACTAGAGTAATGCGCTCTCATACTCAGGGCTCTCTGTGCGTGCTCAAAAGGCCGGCTAATCCTGAAGATGCACGAGGCTATTCAATTCCCGCACAGGAACCGTTCCAGCAGCTCTGGCTCGACCTGCATATTCAGGAAGCTTAAGGGCTCGGTCTTCTCGTAAATACGCTTCAGGTTCTCCCGCTTCTTGAACGACGCCAACTTTTTTAGTTCCTCGATCCGCTCTTTCGAGAGCTTTTTCGTTTCTATTAATCCCGCGGCCTCCGCGCGCTTCAGCAAGTCCTTACCCGCGTCGCTTCGCACGATCACCGTTGACCAGCCGTCATCAGAGCCTATTGAGCCAACGGAAACGTCAGCGAACTCAGCTGCAAAGTCGTAGCAATAGTTGCACGCTTCTCGTGCGTACGCACGCATCTTCCGTACCGGCATCTTTAGCTCATCGCCCGACTTCGTATAAACGATGAAGCTCCCTTTCCGTATATTGAATTTCTCGACGTCTTCGAAGCTCGTGCCCAATGCCTCCAGCGTTTTGGTGAGCATCGCCAAATCAAACGTTTCCGTGCAGAATAGCCCGATAAGAAGCTTCACGCGGTCAGCGCCGACGTCAAAGCCTTTTGACAATTGGACCTTCCTCATGCCCTCGATGTGACATGGCAATCCAACAAGGGCGATATTTTGGTAGCCTGCCTCGAACGCGTCAGCCACTCCTAATACCGACGGGCATTGCGTGTATTTCGAGCCGGCGGCGGCTAATATGTCCTCCTTCGTCGTCGCAACGCACGGTTCTGGTTGCCACGCCTTTTCCTCTGCGGTCTTTGTGACAACTGCTGCATCGATCTCGCCCTGTTCAAGTAGGAAGAGAAGCAATGCGGATATAACCCCGCCATCCTGAGCCTTATCGATAACCTCAGTATCAGTAGCTCGTGCGGAAAGTATATCGCCCTGGTAATAGCCTAACAAACCGTCCTTTCTCACATCGCCAAATACCGCTCGGTCTACCTCGAACGGAGCAAAGAACGTTCGTGGACAGAAATCGTAGCACGCGCCGCAGATCTCATAGCATTTCTTCTTCGTCTTCGGTAGTTCATCCTCGTACGTTATGTACTCCTTGCAAAACGCGCCACACGTCCCGCAGTAGCAGCACAGCCCGTTATAAATCACTTCCGCCTCTAAATCCGTTAGATTCCCTTTTTCTTTTACCATGGTTCCGTTTCTGCCCTCTTACCTCCGCTTTATGCTCCCCACCACGCGATTCAGCATGGCCTTATACTCCTCCTCCTGGCGCGGTGTAATGTTCGCAAAGCCCATTCGCGCGTTCGGATGGTAATAGCGATCAATCGAGACTGCACGAATCAAGGGATCGGTCGCAAAGTTCTTTATGCAGGACAGCATCTGCGATGCGTAATAGTACGTGATGCCAAAGAAGATCACGAAATCGTAATTGCCCTTACCGTCCAGGCCCTTCCAGTTCGGGTCTCGTAAACAGTTCGTGAGGTCATGCAAGTTGTAGTACTGCACGTTCTCGCTGTAGCCCTTTTCTACAAAGCCCTTTATGCTGTGGCCCGTTGCGGCTATCGGGATCCCCTTCTTACCCAGTTCTATCGCGATCTCCACAAAGAACCCGTCACGCAGGATTTCCGAGCCAACAACAAGCAGCGGCCGCTTCGCGCTTGAGATGTAACTCCCGATTACTTCCGGTGCGACCACCTCGCCCGTCTCAGGACCCGGGATATTCGCCACGTCAAACGGTATTTCCGTTACCATCTTTACACTCCTCTATACTTACTTATTTCCTCTCCCGTACCAGCCGTTTCAAATTCGTCGGGTTGAATGAAGGGTCGTATCCTCGAATAGGCCCTTCTAATATCCGTTTCGTCTTCCAGTCGATCTTCCACTCGTGCTTGTCCTCGAGTATCTTCATCAATTCGGTCTTCTTCGCAATGGGCAGGTCTGTGGCACTCCGGACGAAGAGGTGCCAATCCTTCGGATAGGTATTGAGATACTTCAAGCTCAGGTCAATATAATGCGTCAGCTTTACAGAACGCCCACGGTCTGTATCAGATGGTCGGAAGCACATTTTTGCGATCATCGGTAATGCTTCTTCCACCGTTTCACACGCCACGAGTAAATGCTGCGGTCCCGGCTCACAATAAATCTCTGAACCATCAGTGGCATCTATTATCTTCCAATCATCTTTCAGGTCTGCGCGACCGAGGAAAGCACGCCGATATTTCGTACTATGCGGCCCAACCACAGCAGGAATACCCAGTCTATTAAAGCCCGTCGCGATCGAGGCAGCCTTCTGTGACATCGCGCCCCACGCAACACCGCAGGCGCCGACTCTGCTCAGAATGTAATCCGCGATCTCCTCGTAATTCCCGCGCAGCTTTCTCCCCGCAAATATACTCGCTATCTTTATTGCTGCATCGTGGATATGCGCATTGGAGACGCACGAACCGATGTTGAGCACACCACCGCCGTCGAATCTGCCGTGATGCTGCTCGTACAGCGATTTCCCCTCCTCATCTTTCCACAGCGCGGCATCAATCGCCATGCAGCCTGTCAACGTAACGATATAATTTCGTTCCGCAAATTCCTTGACGATGAGCCACGCGTCCTTTGTCCCCTGCGGATAATTGCCACACCCTATCGGCGCAATAACGCCCGGAATGGTCCCGAGAACAATAGGAGCACCGACCTCCCGTATCTCACTGTCCCAGATCGGGCCTCTTCCTATTCGCATCCGCCCTTTCTCCTCTCGGAGCTGCGGATACGCCGCCTTGGTGATCACATCGACAATCGGCATCTGCTTCTTACAAACCTGTTCGCAGCGGCCACAGCCGACACAAAGATCAAACAGATCGGCAAGAGGCTTCACATCTCCTGACGCGGCACGTGACATCGCCTCACCAATACGCATCCCGTTCGGACATGCAAGCGTGCAATTGCCACATTGGGTACACTCGTTCACATACTGCTTGAATTCGTCATCGCTAAGAATAAAACGTAACTTCCTTCGCTTCTTATCCATCTGTAGCGCGGTCTTCACTGCTACTTCGCCCACTTGCTCGGGATCGAGTATGATTACTCCAGGCACGCGCTCGTTCACCAGATCGGCCACGATTTCATCGGGATCATCATCAGTCCGGTTTACCAGTCCGTGCATCGCCTTGTCGTTCGTTGCGATCACCGGCGAATGCACTCGCTGAGAAAGCTCCACAATATCCGCACGGATACATTGCTCATCAATCACGACGACATCTGCGATTCCCGCCCGTATCACACGCAATTGCCTGCCAAGCGCAGCGGCTATCTTCGCTTTCTTATACACACGCGCAGTGTCAATCGAGGTGCAGCAAATGCCCGCGAGTTCTACGTTATCCTCAAGATCGTTGTCCGTCAGGTAGTCGCCTATATTCGCAGCCGGCGGTACATTATGGCCTATAACAAGCACAACAGGTTTATCAGTATCTATCGTTCCTATCCCCACGTCGACGAGCGGAACGTTCGGACCACCGCCTTCATGGCTCGTTGGCATGCCATAACAGGCGATCTGGATGATATCTGAGGCCTCTTTGCTCAGCGAATCGAGCATACCCATGTGTAGCGCCTTCGATTCGAAGTCCATGTATGAGCCCTCCTGGCCCGTGTGCACGGCGTCGGCCAGCTGGACTAATTGCTCTTCAATGTAATCAAATACCTGCTCAAAATCGCCGATCGTCCTCGGCTTTATGCCGCAGATCAACCGGGTTAGCGGTGCTTCCACGTCCACTTCAGGCCCGAAATCGATCGGAACGTCCCGGCCAAATTTCTTTATCATATCGTGCAAAAGATGTCGCCCATGAGCACAGTGCGCGCTACAACCAACCAAACACGCCAGAAGCACAATTCGGCCCTGCTGCGCGTCCATTCGTATCCCGCACGCGCCCTTCTTGTTGCCCGTGAGATCGCATTTGCCGTACGTGCACAAGCAGCACATGTCGCACAACGGCGCATAAAACGGCTTGTACCGATTCAATAGCTTGAAGTCCCAGTCTCGAAGCGTTGATATACTCGGCATTGGATGGGGCCCCATTGGCTCCCAGTCCTTGTTGCCTCCTTCCTCCTCTACTATATCACCTATGCTTATCTTAACGTTTTCCAAACCGGCAATGGAGAACAAATCACCCTTCTTTATCTCATCCATTTTTACCTTTGCTATCTCTGTTCTCCCTTTCTTTTCGAGATATTTAAGCCTTTTATCTATTGCATACCGTGTCAGGAGGCCACCTAACTTTAAGCCGTTTCAGTAAGAAATATCAGTATCAACAGCGGAAGTACGGTGGCGGTTGTGGAGAATACGAAACCGTGGTAACGGTATAAACAACTTCACTCCAGCATCTTATTTAAGTATCGGACTGAAGATAATGAAGAGGTAGTAATGGTGAAACGGAAACATGCGGAATTTTTAGCGGCGTTTAAAGAGGTCTTTGTGTATCAAGCGCGGAAGAAAATCGGGCTCTCGGATGATTTAAGTACTATGGAGAAGTATGTGCGACCCTTACTCATCCCGGTTTACATTATACTCCTCTGCTTCTTTACTCAGAACCACTACGATATCCCGCTCGTCCTCTTAATGCTCGCAGGTTGTGCGTGGCTGAGTGTCATAGCTATGGACTCAATTAGAATGATTTATCACTGTCGATGTACCTTGGCTGAGAGCTCTCGAGGGTTTAGAGAAGTCGAAGAGTTTACGTTCCGTGAAAAGGTGTTGACGTATTTAATTCCTGCGGTCGTATTAACCGGCATCTTCGCGGGCGGTATGTTTCTGATTACCTTTTTCCGTACCGGAGAATTAAACGTACACGTCTTCATTGGTATGGCGAGTATACCGGTCGTCCTCATGTATTATCTGTGGATGGATTGCCATCCTAAGCTTAAGCGAAATATGCTACATGGCACGCGAGCAAAATGAAGTAGCTTCTTCCATTCGCGCGGTCATTTATATACGGTTTATATTCTTTGTGCTACAATGCATACGTATAGGGTGTGTAATCTCAAATGGAAAAAAGGACGTATATCGTTGGCGGGGCGCTTATCGCCATATTGATCATCGTGGTACTCTTACTGGCGTATGTTCCCCGCGAGGGAGGGAATCAAGCGTCCGGTGCCGTGCAGCTCGCTGCAACGGACAATGGTCGTACGATCAAACTCACAATCGGTCAAGTCGTCACCATTACGCTGGAAGCGAACCCAACCACGGGCTACACGTGGGACGTGGTCGAACCTCTCAGTGGACCGGTCATGCGTCAGGTAGGTGAAATAGAATTCGAGTCAGAATCTGATGCCATCGGTGCCGGCGGTGTGCAAACCGTTCGGTTTGAGGTTGTTAATGCAGGTCAGACCGCTCTCACGTTGGTCTATCACCGCCCGTGGGAAACGGATGTGGAACCGCTGAAAACGTTCGCTATACACGTGGTCGCACGCTAATGGACGATACCAGCGCACTGGCTTGTGAATGAAGCGGTGGTGTGTGTCTTCTCAGCGCGGTCGTTTCGTTTATTCAGTGCACCTATGTTGGACAAGTCAACACGGTACCAAGTAAGGCTTTATCTTGTAACCGCGCATTATGAGAGTATGATTATCCTTTCAGGCGGTACGGGCACGCCGAAGCTGCTAGTGGGGCTGGAGAAGGTATTCAAGGATGAAGAGCTGAACATCATCGTGAACACGGCGGAAGACGTCTGGATTTCCGGCAATTTGCTCTGCCCTGATATCGATTCGGTCCTGTATACCCTGGGGGGCGTCATGGATAAGAAGACCTGGTGGGGCGTCAAAGACGATACGTTTACCACGCATGAGGCGCTGGAGCGGTTTCAGAATCCGGAACGGTTGATGATCGGCGATAAGGACCGCGCAACGCATATCGCGAGATCAGAGCTGCTGCGGCAAGGAAAGAGCCTGACCAAAGCGACGGCAGTGCTCGCGCGAAATTTTGGCATACCCGATCGCATAAAGATACTGCCGATGACTGATGAACCCGCAGCGGTACGCACAAAAATTCACACGCCCGAGGGCGAGCTCCATTTCCAGGAGTTCTGGGTGGTACGCAAAGGCGAGCCGGACGTTCTCGATGTCCGGTTCGAGAACATAGATAAGGTGAACCCGTCAGAGGCAGTTATCGAGGCGCTCGAGAAAGAATCCGAAGCGCTGGTGCTCATCGGGCCGAGCAATCCGATAACGAGCGTCGGACCGATTCTCAGTCTGAAAGGAATACGGGACCTTCTCAGGTGGAAGATCGTGATGGCGATTTCGCCCATCGTTGGTACGGAAGCGGTGAGCGGGCCGGCGGGCAAATTCATGCGTGCAAAAGGGTTTAACGTCTCACCGTACGGCGTGTACACGTGCTACAAGGATTTCCTGGATGTGCTGGTCATCGCTAAGGGTGACGCGTGTCCTGCAGACGAAGGGGTGGATGTGCTCAAAACGGATATCATGATAAAAAAGGATAGGGACAGCAAACGATTAGCGGCATTTTTGCGCGATAATTTAACCGTGTAGAGCTGTGTGCAGAGGCGGTTCTCAGTTTCCTCTTTAAATCCGCGTCACGTCACCGCAAGCTTATATGATACTGCCCTTTATGGTAACTTAGTGACAAACCACCACCTACCATGACGGATAAGACCGGAGAGGGAGCGAAAAAAGAAGAACAGGAAGAAAGGAGCACAGGCATCGTTCTGTTTATCGGCATGGGGTGTTTCATCTTGATTACGCAGATCATTGCACTACTGCTCGCCACGCCCTTTGACGTCGCGGGCATGATCGCGTTTGAAAATCCCGATGACCTGCTGAATCCTATTATCTTCTTCGTTTTCATCATCGCGTTCACCGCGTTCATCCTTATCGTGCTCAAATATTTCAAAAATCGGGGCGAGAAGCTCGTTTATTTCGTTATGCTCGCTGCGGTCGCGATGACGATCTATTATGTAATGCTCGTCCTCTTCCCTTTTGCCTTCGTCCCTGAGCTTAGCACGCTTGCGCTTGCGCTGCTGCTCTACAAGTATCCTGAATGGTACGTTATCGATGCGACCGGCTTGATCATAGGCGGCGGTGCAGCGGCGCTCTTCGGCATATCGCTCGGCATACTACCCGTGCTGCTCTTACTGGACATTTTAATGGTCTACGACGCCATTGCCGTTTACAAGACGAAGCACATGGTTACATTAGCGGAATCGGTCATTGATCTGCACATGCCCGTTCTTTTTGTGCTGCCGCGGAAGTGGAGCTTTTCGTTGTTGCGTGGCGACGCGATGGAAGACGGGTTTTACATGGGGCTTGGCGACGCGATCATCCCCACGGTGCTGGTAGTATCCGCGAATTACATGCCGGGATTCGTTTATTATTTCGGATTGATAAACGCACCCGCGCTGGGCGCGCTCATCGGCACGCTGGTGGGCTACGCGGTGCTGAGTCGCATTGCAGGTAGAGGGAAACCACATGCCGGCCTGCCGTTCCTCAATTCCGGTGCGATGCTGGGATTCGCCATTGGCTATCTGGCTATGGTGGTTTGATTTATATAAATAAAACGGACTACTATAATTATCGGAGGTGGTACTATGGATAATCCCGACTTAGTAGCTCTTAAAGAAGATTTGAAGGAAAAAGATTTGAATGATGGGGAGATATCTCAATGTGTCGAAATTCTCAAAGATATTTATATCGGGCAGAATATCCGGGATGAGGGTATATTACAATCGGATTTCGATGAATTTGATACTACACCTGTTGCAAAGTTGTTGAAACGCAACTATATCGAAAGGAGCCAATTTTATGCTCGTCATGTATATTGCACTACAGAAAAGGGATCAAAAATCGGCAAAATAGTAGTGACTAATTTAATTGACGAAAATAAGGAAAGGATAGAGAGATTTTTGGCTGGACTGCCACAAAAGGTTTTAAATTTTATTATCCATGAGCAATGCATAAACGAGAATTTTTCGAGATTTATATATCCAGTTGATGCAAATGATATAAGTGATTACAATTGGAAAGACCATTTGAGAAAAAGCAGCAAAATCCATAGAGTTTGGACTGCCGTATTAATGAAGTTGGAGGAATTTGGGTTGTGTATCATAACGAATAGCTATGTGGGAAAAGGTCGTGATGATGGTATTCGTGAACAATATTATGTTATCTCTCCAGAAGTTTTTGAGTTTTTGGTGGAGCTTTGCCCCCAAGAAGCCTTAACATTGGGTAATGTCCCGCAAACCGTGACATTTATAAACGCCCGATCTAATAACTTACTCCATGGCCGGAGCAAATTCAAAAGGGCAGATATGTTTGAATCCGGATTGTCTGGACTACCGAAAGAGAAACACGGGCAACATCATCAAGAAAGGCTTTAATGCCAAGGGCAACCAGATGTTCAAATGCAAGACCTGCGGTGTACGATTTCCTGAGACCAAAGGCACGGTATTCTACAACAGACACCTCAAAGAAGAACAGATAATCATGATCTGCAAATTGCTGGTGGAGAAAAACGGAATACGAGCTATTGAACGCATAATGGAGATCCATCGCGACACGGTATCAGACGTCGTAAACGACTTAGCAAGCCACGCACGGGACGTGACGGACTTTTTGATAAAGAATGTTGGGCTTACCGAAGTCCAGGTAGATGAGATGTGGTCGTTCGTTAAAAAAAACAAAAGAACGTTGACGCGGGAGATAGTGATGCAGATCGACAAGGCGACTGCTGGATCTACCTAGCGAAGAAGGCGGATACGAAACTGCATCTGGCGCACAGCACCGGTAAACGAGTACAAGCCACCGCAGATACGTTGATGGAAACGGTGAGAAAACGGGGCAAGAAGCCAACAGAGGATGGGAAGGCCACATTCATTAGTGACGGCAACGACCAGTATATCACTGCTATACTGGCTAATTTCGAGGCAGAGACGATTAACTACGGACAGCTCATCAAGGAACGGGAAAGGGGCCGGGTAGTCGGTAAGACCAGAATGGTCATATTTGGTGACGTAGATGAGGCGGGCATAGAGACGGTCTATGTGGAG